>Ga0099825_1000338_pt1 | contig 46677 bp, 24 predicted proteins | sample SiratroredBW_FD_76838 | JGI IMG/M metagenome (GOLD analysis project Ga0099825, IMG submission 76838) | Root nodule microbial communities of legume samples collected from California, USA - Siratro red BW | ecosystem: Host-associated > Plants > Roots > Nodule | place: USA: California | collected...
CATGGCTTTGGTGGTTTTGGATGAGGAGGTTCCTTTGGAGGTGATGGCTTTGGTGGTTTTGGATGAGGAGGTTCCTTTGGGGGACATGGCTTTGGTGGTTTTGGATGAGGAGGTTCCTTTGGGGGTGATGGCTTTGGTGGTTTTGGATGAGGAGGAGGAGAAGGCTCCTTGGGAACAGGTGGAGGAACATATACAGGAGGAGGAGGTTTATGGAAGATCTTTGGTGGAAGTGGTGGAAACACTATAGGAGGTATGGTGATAGGTGGATGAGGGGGAAACTTAGGCAAGAGAGGGTGGTGCTTCCAGAAGAAAGCTGAAGCACATGTCTCTGAAGAAAACTTGAGTTTACCAGAAGGACTTAGTGTGTGTTTGTCAACACCTTTTGACTTGATCACAATTTTGGTGCTGAAAGGGCCATCATGGGAGGGACAAGGAGCAGCTGATGCACTAAGTAGCTGAGCATAACATTCTTCTTTAAGTTCATCACCTTTCACAATGTCATGAGGAAGTGACACTTTGAAGTTTCCATTTTCATCAACCTCACCAACCCCTCTCCTTTCAAAGTATCCACTTGCCGCTTTGCAGTCTACTGTTACACGTAGTCCTGTAGAAAAAGTAATGCACATTAGTAACACATTTTTAACACCTAACTTTGCATGAAACTTTAGAGGGCTAATATGTAGTAACAAGTGTTTGATATTTATGATATATTATATTATCTATCAGGTTACACCAAGAACTTATAGTGCAAACTCTAAAAAAACTATAAGATGCATATACTATGTTTGTGACACAATGTACCTGAGAAAGCCTGGCTAGTTTTGATATTTTTATGATTGCAGTCTGTGCATTCTCCGACTCCAACTACCTCCACTGTACTATGGTCGCCATAGCAGAAGCCTACTACCACAAAAAGCACAGACAACCAGAAGCACAAAAGTGCTCCTTGGCGCCTTAAAACCTGCATAAGGAACTGCAACTACAGTTCCTAATGACTATATAAGCAATAACCAGAGAGAAAATAGTGAGACACACTTAGAAGCTTTGAAGCTTCTTTGGTATGATAGGAAGTGTGAGTATACTGTTGGATTGGGAAGCCTATATAACCCTCATGGATATTGTTTCACGGACACTGAAATTAAGAACTTCACATGGGTGCACAGGACCAATAAAAGTGGGATCATCAGAGAAAAAGACAATAACGTGCACACACCAGTTTCCATAAACACATTACTATCTAATTCATTCAATGCATGGTTTCTCAACCGCACAGCTAAACGAAAATCTTTATGTGAAATATCTGTCACAACCTACCCTTAAATGGCACTAATAAATGCATTTTACGTCACATTGTTAAAATGATTGTTGTTTTGACAGAAGAATTTCAATGTTTGTTCTGATGAAAGGATAAAGTTTTTGCAGCCAGCAGAAGATTAACGTGAACTACTCAAGTCAACTGTTTCTTTATCTCCCTATTGTTCCTGCACTATGAAAGAAAAAGAATAACATATCATGTCATGCACACAAACTCCCGTAGATCTTCACTTTTGTTGCTGGAATTGATCATACTTCAGTTACAGAACCTCTAAATTCATTTTTCAAGATTAAAAACAAAAATCTTTCATGTTAAATTAAATAATACTTAAATATGTTTTTGTTCCTTATAAAATTAAATATCTGTATAACTTTTTTTACTTCCTTTTTATGAAATTTGAAATCAACATGTTTAACTTTTGTTTAATCATGGTGGGATAGTTATGGTCATGATCTTATATTTAATAGCCGTTTTTCCTGTTTTTGGGTTCATTACCTAAAATATTTTCATATATCTCTTTCATTGTTTGGCTTGGATACATAATGATGGTTCTGGTCATGATCCTATATTCAATTAAATTTGTGTCCAAAACATGGAGAGCTCAATCAATTTTGTAAACAAATGTGACATTTTGTTCATTGCCACCACCAAATTAAGGATCATTGGTGGCAATCACTTTCTCCAAATCATATCCTCAAAACATGACCATAACTCTTGTGATTATAATGAGTGAATAAATATTATAAATGGTGGTCTAGAAGTCTAGGTTGCCTATGATCTATCTAATAACTTTTTTTTTATGATTAAGTAAGCATATAGTTCAACTTCTAATGATTCTTAAGAGTAACTAGGTTAATTCACACTTTCTTTCTCTGGTTTTATATTGTTGGATTTTGAAAGGAATACATTAAAAAAAAAATAGGAGTTTGCATTCTGCACGCCGTGAATTTCAACTTGTACCCGATGAGGGGTCAAATGACAAAGCTATTTTTGAGAAAATACATTTAAGATAACAATTCTAAAATATATTTTTCAAATTTAGAAATACCTTCTAAAATATAAATTTTGTATTTTAAAATGTACATTCTACAAGACAAAATAAAAAATATATTATGAATTGTATATTTTAAAATATTGTATTTTAAAATGTATAATTTGAAATACAAAAACATTATTCTTAATGTTCTGGAAGATTTATGAATTACACTATCCTTACAAATGAAAACTCACTAATAATTTAATTTTAAAAAAGTAAATTTAGAATTTCAAATTTTAAGAGGGTACAATTTGAAAAGTATGGAGGTGCAAATCCAATATAAGAGAAAAATAATATAAGAAAAATAATTAAAAAGTAATATAAAATCTGTGTGTTGCACTCTACTCTCCTTTTTTTACTATATTGGAAGATTTGTTTTTACAAAGGAATCCACCAATTTGTTTTATATCAATTTTTTGCAAACCATAAAGCTTATGCGAAAACGACTTCTTCTTTTTATTTTGTTTCTTGACAATATAGATAATGTTTTCTTTTGAGTTAAATTTCATTGAAATTCTTTCCAATTTTCTTTAGTTACACTTATATTTCTGTTTGCATGATCGCACAGAAACTTTTTTAAAGGATAGATGTGTAATATTAAAAAATTCAAGGGAATAAATGTGTAATATAAAAAAATAAAATGTAAATTTTTTATAAAATTTAAGAAAAAAAAAATGAAGTATCGCTTCTATTGACCAAATCACATTTATCTTTCACCGAATCTAAAATGTATATAAGATCACTAGTTATTCAAATAACCTTATATTGGTTTATTTATATATCCTATTGCACATCATGCGTTATTTTAAACCAACTTCAGATAAAAAACAAATATTTTTTTAGTAAGTCTGTTATCCAGAAAAATCAAAATCCTTAAATTAATAGTAAAAAAATAAAATTTAAAAATAGACAAGAATAGTTTAATAAGTTGAGGACTTAAATTATCTTCAAACATACATATATGAGAATATCTTTTTAATATTTTTATTTAAATTAATTTTTAGAAAATGTTTTATTTTTTTAAAATATATTTTAAATAAAGATAAAAGTATATTTAATTATCATTTAGGTTTAAAACATTAAGATCAAGATAGATATTGTTAATATTTAATATTTTATTGTATTTTTACTCTCTATACATAAAATGCATAACTAAAATAGAATGATTAACTTTTTCTAATAATATATCTTTTATATTTCTAAAATATACTTTCCAAATTCTCTCTCTCTCTCTATATATATATATATTGTTGTTATTTACAGCATAGTCCAGTTCTATATTGAACAAAAACTTAATTTTCCATTAATTAAAAATAAAATGTGAATAAAACATGCTAATAAGAAACAAACTTATATTATAAGTTGTTTTTACAAAGCAAATAAAATTTAAATTTCTTTTAAGATGATATTAGAAGTTTATTATCATTAGAAAGTAATATACCGGTAAGAGATATAAATTTTACTTCAATTGTATAATGTAAGATTGAGTTAAGTTGAAACCCAGATTTTAAGAAATACAAAAGTTGAGGTAAGTTCTATAAACACAGAAATTACTAAATAACTTATAGAATTGTCCGTGATGATGTATTCATTCTCAAATAGCAATGAAAGAAAAAGCAATTAGAATAGAACAGAGTTCATTAAATGTTTGATAAGGTGGTCCTTCGATCAATAATTTGAAATGAAATATAGGATAAAATTCAATATTCAAGTAACAGATGTTTTATTTTTCAATTACCTTTTTTTCACGGAAAATAAAGCAATTGAAGAAAATAAACATTTTTACTTAATTTATATCCCATTTTTTCTTAAATTACTTTATAATTGAGTAGCAAGCAGACAAGGAACATGCTTCTCAACGTTATCCTTAACACGAAATCTGGTTTAGGGAGAAACCCAACAAAGTACATTCAAAACCATGATTTTGTTCCTCGAAATCACCAACAAAGATTTCACCTTTATCGTTTTTCCAAAATTTGAATAATGTCGTTATGTTTTATCGTTCCAAAAGAGTATTTTTAAGATCACAGCAACACAAAATGTACGTAAAACAAAATGAACATTATCTAATAAAAACTCTGCCACATTGCAAAAGTCGTATCATTCCTAACTCAAATCCTTGTTAGTTTAGAAAAAAAACTCAACTTCATTGGAATGGAGAAACGTAAAAATTCTTAAGCTACAACAGAAAGCTAGATTTTTCAGCCAAAATTTCACAACTAATTCCTCGTGCTCTCTCAAACTCAAACCTAGTCAGTAGCAGGATTTTGTATTCCATGGCACAGTCTTGTGTGGCTGAACGTGAGAATTTGCTTATCTACTTCTTCTTCTTTGACTTGCTCGACAGAGATTGGGTAAATGCAGTGCCCTGGGTTACAAAACAAAGGGCAGACAATAGTGTTACATTAAAGATTAAAGCATCAAACATGAAATCCAACAAGTATTGTACAAAGCACAAGAACAAACCTGTAGCCATTCATCAGTTGAAGCATCTGTACTCCTTGTTCCCACTTCAACCTTTGGAGCCCTCTTTGTTTTCTGATAGTAGTTAGCAAATTAAACAAATGCCAAGTCTCAGTATAAATCAAAACAAAATAGAGGGCGACAATTTTAGGAGTACCATTGGCAAAGAACAATGAATACTTGAAAGCACGTTATTTGAAAAAATAATGATTTTAGTACCTTGGAAAGGTGTTGTATTTGACCATGAATCCATAGCCCCAAGAGGACAAGGAGAGCAGCCCCCAGAGTAACAAGGAAAACAGATTCCATACTAAGAAAACCACCAGCTTCGGTGACTTCAACAGTGCCATTAAAGAAGGTGCTTTGGAATGGATGATCATCTATCTCATAAATGATAGTGCCCACAAGATCAAAATTTCCAGGCTGCATAACAGAAAAAGTAATAGCCATAATGAGTATAATAGTCTCCTGTGGTGATAACTCATTGAGAAACTAAAAGAATTGGCCTTTGAAGCAATAAAGATACCTGCAAGAACTTGCTGACTGCAAATAGATATGGGAAAGTAGCCTGTGATGAGGCTGGTACAGAACCATTATTGAAACCCTGCAATTAAAACAAACGATTGAATTTTAAAATATTTATGCAATACCATTTGCTGAATCAGAATAGGTTGGAGACTGATACTGATGTAATATCACATAAAACTATTTGCTTCACATGGTAAAAGCAAATGAAAATATCACAAATACATTCCATTCTCCCTTTCAGTATACAAGGGTGGTGGTATCAGATCTATGACATCCAATATTCATACACAAATAAAGCAATCCTTCTCATGTGAAGATTAACAATTCTAGCATTTTAAAACCTAACTTTTCAAAGATTTATCTTCAAATTCTTGTACAGCAAACAATACATACTTTATATCTTACTACCCAAACTATTTTCATGAACATTGAAATTCTCTTTCTAGAACAAATAATAAGTAACATATTTCTATAATTGGTTTTAAATTCTATTTCTATAATTGGTTTTAAATTCTATAGAATATCCATCAATTTTTACCAAGCATAACTAATCCTTTACATTAACACTGTCAATGCAATCCTTGATCATAAGTAAATAACTACGCTTTATTTGGATATTCAGCAACTCATTACCTGTGTGGAAAGATTTTGAACCAGCAGATGGTGATCAAAAGGAAGGTGAATACTAGCCCTGATTGCAATAACATTCAAGCTTGAATCCCCTGTTTCATTCCATACAATAAACAGAATAAGCATTAATCTGCTAATGAACAAAAATCTCTATTCTCTTTTCTTGTTTCCACACATCAATAACGAAATAACGCAACAGAATCACAAAAAATGAACATATGCTGACGTGTTAGAATTTATAAGGCACAAGTGAAAGGCTTAACTACCGATCAGTGACAAACACAAGAGTTGAGAATATTCGGCATTAAATTACAAGCTAAAATACAACATTGAGTATCAAATTTGATTGAATTACCATCATTTTTAACACCAACAAGCAGCTCTGACTCTTCTCCAGCTGTTATCACTGCAACATATTACAAGAACAAAGAAATTCAATCCACTATCACACAGAACAAAAAGAATGATTCATGAACCATATTTTGCTGCACTAGACAGAATGATTCTTACTTTTTGCGCTATTTTTTGGAAATACACTTATTGTATCAATTCCTGGAGCGGAAGAGAAGGTCCCATCACCAAAGTCTTGGGCATCATCACCAACAATGCCAATATCACTTGATTCTTCAGTGGTCACCACAGCATCATCAGAGTCTGACTGACACCTAGCGACTAAAAAAAAAAAACCACATTTAATCATGGCCGTGCACAAAAGGTATGAAAACATGGCTATCAAATTATTCGAGAGATCCCCAGTGGGGAGAACAAAACAATGAATAGCGGTGTGTGTATATCGTTCTGCCAGTCAAAAGGATGCTGATTTTAACATCCAAGTATCATAAGCACCAAAACTTATAGTGCATAGAACAGAACCAGATTCCAGATAAACATAGCATTACACTAGGTATTTAATTTCAAATCTATGCTAAAAAAGACATATTTTCGATAACCGGTTCCAATCACAAAAAATGCCTGATTGTAAATTGCCCATCACTAAAAAAACAATCTTTTCACTCGCTCTAACATCAGAGCAATGATTGATAGTAAGCAATCAAAGAAGAACAAAGCACATGGTTCCAACAAAGATCAAAACACACAAAAATTAACAATCCAAAAGCAGATCAGAGCTGAAAAGGGGAAGCCGAAAAGGGAGTAATTGGGTCAGCCCAAAAGTAAAAATAGGATCTTTTCACATTAATCCAATCAGAATTCACGATAATAGTGACATGCAAGGAAGCATTGACAGAAGGTGAATTAGATCTAGATCTAGAACAAAAGGTGCAAACCTTGGAGAAGAGGGGAGCCGAGGAGGAGAAGAGCGAGAGAGAAAATCCAAAATTTGTGAAGGAAAGCCATGGTGGTGTAGGGTTGGAGTTGGAATCAATTTTCAACGTGTGAAATTTCAACCCTCAAACACAGATTTTAATGTGGGTGGGTGTGTGTGTGTTTGAGAAGGAGACTTGCAACAACGATGTCGTTTATATGTGGGCCTTATTCGATAAGCTTATATGTCGGAGATATTGATTTTCATTGGTTGTTTCACGTGGCAACTGCTGACTCACTATTCTTATTGTGTATACAACTGTATCGTAACATAATTATCTTTCTTTAATCAGTTTTTATTTTTTAATGATATGATTAATCATTATCTTTCTTTAATCAGTTATTTTTATGATATATAAATTTATTCTACTCTTATGTACTTTATTTTGTTAGTTGTTGAAATGAAAAAGATAATCATTTATGTTCGTTTATGATTATAAAATATATTTTAAAATTATTGTTGATTTTACTATAATCTTCTAAAAGATTTTCTTATTTAATTAGATTTTAACGTTATTTATTATTTTAAGATTGAAATATAAACAACTTCTAAAAGCTATGATATTCTAAATTATTGTTTAGAAAAAGTTGCTACGGAGGGAATGTATATTAATTGATAAAATTAATTTGTATCATTAACTATGCTTTAAATAAACTAAAATTAGTATTTATAAAAAAAAAAATCAAATAAATTATAAATATGAGTCATTCTTCTACTGTCAATCTTTCTCTTACTATTTTTCTTTTTTTAAGAAAAGTATATCCTAATAAAAAATTACTGAAAAACAATATAGAAATCCCGTGCATATTAATTAAAATATATGTATTTATTACCTTCAAGTATCTATACCTGTTTAATATTATTGGAAAATTTATTCACGAATACGATTTTTTTTTTCATCATTCTTAAAAGTATTAGATGGTCTAATTTTGATTTCTATTTACAAGTAAAGACTAGAATGAGATTCACAGGTTTTTTCACTGGTGATTTAATTAAAATATTTTGATTTCAAATATTATAAAAAACAGTTTTTAATGTTTGTTAATATGTTACAGTTATATCAGTTATTGTTTTCTGAATGTAGTATATCTCGGTTATTAATTTTTTTTTTTAACAGCATCTCGGTTATTAATGTGTTGGCATAGTTTGTTACTCTTTTGGCATATGATGTTTTATCAAATCAGTAAATACCTAAACAGCTCTGAGAAATATTAGTATGTTACAAAAAATATATAAATATAAATAGATATAGATATAGATATAGATACTTAGTTAGTGATAAAATGTTAGTTTGTTTGAATTATACTTATATATCTTGAAATTATGATGAAAGATTTATATCTATAGTAGTTTTAATATAAACACTTATTTTTTGTAACAAAACAATAACAAGATTTTTCTAGTCTTTCAAAAGATAATTTTTAAAATATTTTTTAATAAAATAATATTAATTTCTTTTACGATTTTAAAAAACATTACTCGTTTTCTTCTAACTTTGTTTAAAAAAGAAATATTAGCCAAGAAATTTAATTAAAAATTATAAAATTAAAACTTAAAGCTTTTAAATTCAACAAATCAAGTTTTTTTCTATTAATAGAAGTGGAATGGTTTAAAGATGAGAAAATTGCATTCACTCCTCCGATAGACTTTTTTAAATAAAATATATATTCGCATCTGTTATATTATAAATAAAACTATCCTTATACTATTTATTTTATTTACATTTATACTTGTAATTTTAACAACATATTTATATTTGCATTAAAATTATATTTAAATATAATAACAAGTTATTAAACTTAATATCATATTTTATAACTATTTATTTGTATATTAAAATAATATTTTTTCAAAGATATTATTTTTATGAGACAGTTTATAATTGACTGATAACATAATATTTTTAGATATTGTTAATATATAATACTTAAATCATTTAATTTTACATATTTTCATAATTTTTTATTTGTTTTAATAAGTTATTTTCGAAAAAAAAAACAATAAATATCATTTCATTAAAAGAGAGATAAATGTTTCATCTAAGTTTTACATGAATGTTTTTTAAAACTAATAAAGGGGAATGTGGCTGCTGTTTCACTAAAAACACAATCAATAACTATTTCTAAATTAGAAGGAGGGTGAATGTTATTTGGTATGATGATCTTCTAGTACAAATTTAAATATTTTAAATTTTTGTTGTCAACTATATATTCTCTGTGAATTTTTTTAATATTTTTCTTTGCATCAATATAATTAACTATTTAGAAAACTGGCATTTAGTAGTATAATAATAGTTATTAAGACAAGTAATAAAATAAGTATTTTTTATATATTGTAATTAATTTTGTTTTCAAAAAATTGTTGAAGTAGAGATGTATGTTGAATACAATAAAAATGTGAGTTTTAATTATGGTGGATTGAATTGGGTTTATGTATTTTGTTGAACATAAATTTTGTTTGTCTTATCTGAATTTTTTGTGGGTGAATCCTTAATCACATTTGAAATGGTAAAAATAGGAGGGGCTTGCATGTATTGCGATCCCTAAAATTTCTGTAACCAAACCTAGAATTGCGAAATAAATCAGAGAAGGGGAAAAAAAAACACCCTAAGGAATATGCTTATGTAGGTATCTCCACTGTAACACAACCCATTAGGAATAGTAGAATGCAAGCGACCTTTGCACTAAAAACAATGTCAGTGACTTGCATTTCTGCTTAGGAATCGATTCCAATTTTATTTTTTGGCAAGAAGAGATAGCTGGGCAAAGTGAAGAACAGTGGATGTTACCAATGGAATTAGCAAAATTGTAGATCATCGAACATAGATAACGAGGTAAAATCTCTGATCATAGTTTCTCTATCTATCTATGTTTTTTTTTTTTTCATCATCTAACGTTGTTCACATCATTTTCTGAATTTCTTCCAAGAATTGGAGTTACCCGTCCTAGTTTTCGACCCAATTAAGGTTACAGCATTTTTGTCTCACTTTGTTGTTTCATTAGGATTTGTCCTGAACTCCTGTTGCAACGCTATGTAGTAAATTGATTGTGCATTGTGAGGTATTGTTTAGAGGCGCAAAGTGACTAAGTAGTTGAGCTTTGTCTTGTAAGAAAAATTAAGGTAAGTTTGTCGTTTGTCATTGTAGTTAGAGAATTTTTTTGCGACCATGTCAACAATTTTCCTTGTTCCTAGATCCCGTTCTTCCTTAAGCAGTATCAGAATAACACAAATATTGAAATAAATGAAGAAAAATGAAAAGCTCTGGAGAGTTGTTAAGCTGGAATGACTCCACAGGAGTATTAGCTACTGAGAATTTAGGTTATACTTATATAAGATTAAGTACCTATCTCAACAATGTGTTGAAAAATAAATTATTTGTATTAATTTTGAAAATTTTGATTTATGTTATTCTGCAAAGCTGAAATCAATGATATGAACTTTGATTAAACTAAATATCTGAAACTTATGTATCCTCTGCCTAAGGTCTGAAGTTGAACCAATGGATTGTACAGCTGCAAGAAAGACACAAAAGGCTGACCGAGAAAAGCTGAGGAGGGATCGACTCAATGAACAATTTGTAGTGTTGGGCAACATTTTAGGTAAATCAAATTTCACATTCTTCGGTGATTTTTTTTATTCATTGCTATTCCTGACGTACCAAGGATATCCAACTGCCAGGTTCTCTTTTGTTGAATGACCTATTAATAATAACTAAAGCGTTGTAATGAGCAATACCCAGATTGTACTTGTTATGCAAGTGTCAGCATTGGTTTGTATATAATGTCAATGACTGTTGTTTTGGCATTAACCTGGTTGGAGTTTAATTATTTTCAACCACATGTCACGGAGATTACTTTAGGTTATACATATGGTGATAGTTTGGATCGAACGAATTGTTCCCTTGATATTCCTTAGAATTTATTCATGTGTTTGTCACTTCTTGAGAACTGATAAAGCATTATTAAATTACTCTGCATGTGGCGACTCTGAAATGCAGATCCTGAGGAGAGGCACAAAAATGACAAAGCAACCGTTATAGGTGATACCATTCAATTGCTGCAGGACCTTACTTCTCAAGTTAGTAAACTTAAAGATGAATATACTACACTAAATGAAGAATCTTGCCAGGTAATATTTTCTCTTCTTGCTTTGATGAATCACCATGATGCTTTTGGGACATAAAATAATCAAGGAAGTAATGACATTTTATTGATTTTCAGTTGGCTCGTGAGAAAAATGATCTTAGAGAAGAGAAAGCTTCTCTTAAATCGGATATTGAGAAGTTGAATTGTCAGTATCAGCAACAGCTCAGGACTGTGTGTCCATGGACTGCAATGGATCATTCAGTAATGGTAGCTCCACCGTCATATCCATATCCAGTGCCAATGCCAATGCCAATACCTCCTGCTCCAATTGCTATGCAGCCATACCCCTTCTATGCTAATCAACATTCTGCTATTATCCCTAACCCTTGTTCAACATATGTTCCTTATTTAGTTCCTAATAACCTTGTTGAACAGCAATCCATCCAGCACATAGCCCCACCTCTTCATCCAGGTTTTCGGTCCCACATGTCGGGTAAACAAGAGTCCAGAAACAAATCCAAGGAGAGCATGGTTGAAAAACATGAGGATTCAAATGATGGCACTGCAGACCAGACTCCCCGGTCTTCTTTGGACCAGGTTAGTGTTGCTTTGCTTTTAAGGAAATCTTGTAACCGATAGGCTATGGCTGTGATAAAAGAGGTATATATGGATTCAAGTGGTGTTCTTCTGTTGGATTTTGCAGGACTTGTCATCTGGACAAAGAAAATCTAGCGAGTTGTCAAGGAAGCAAAGCAGTTGCACTGAAGTGAGTTCGTTGGGTAGTTCTTTATCTAGTAGCGTTCAGGAGAGTTCATCAAGTAGTGTAGTTCACGAACAACAAGGCTAATGAACGAGAAAGAGAACAATCTCAGTCAAGTGCTTATCTCTTTTGAATTGAAGTCATTATGGAGTTTCTCTAGTGTTTAGATGCTACTACTGTCTGGAGGTACAAGCACTTGTTTCTTTCTTCTTTAAAAAAATCACTTGTGACATCTCTCCCAGACTAGGATTTTATTAAAATTTGGGTTAAATACTATATAAGTAAGCTTTTCCTTGCGGGTAAAAGCTTGGCAAGTCTGGTTTATATACCCATTTATTGTACTAAGTCAAAATTGCAGCTGAAAAACCTCCCAACTTGATTGGTGTGGCCAATGTGTAGGGTGTGTAAATCACTTCACTTATTGACCTTGGACTGGAAATTGTATTCATGTTATGAGAAATGCTAGTTCTACACTCTTTCTAATATACTCTTATTATATTAAATTTGTTAAAAAAAAGCTTAAAATTGTGTTTATACTTATTTAGTGAACCTCATTTATAGTATTTTAATTTGTAATTAACTTAGATCAATAAGAAAGGTGTTTTGGATTGGAACATGGAAAGAGTATGTTGTTCACAAAAAATATCAGTTGGGTATAAACTACATAAGCAAGTTCGGACAAGTTTCTTTGTAAGCCATTTTAGGAGAGGAAAATAAGAAAAAAAAAGGAAATTAACTTCTCCATAAGCTAAAATTAACTTATATGCGAGATAAAAATAAAAATTTAGAGAAGCTGTATGAGAGGATTTCTATAACTTTAGATTATGGAAAAACTAAGTTTTTCCTTCATATTTCTCTCTTAGAAGGAGCCTATGGAAAAATCTGTCTAAAGATGCCTCTGATTCTTATTAACTTTCACATGACGTGTAATGAAATATTATTAATTTTTTTCTCATAAATTTTAAAGATAAATACATGTCATGTACAACTTGGTAATAAAATAAAATTCATAACATGATTGATAAAAAACTAAATTTATAAGCACTGCTAGTACAGAGAAAAAGCGGTGGTTGAACAGAAGTTGCACTCAAAGAATATATGCCAAAGCCAGTGTGATATCAGAAGCCAAACAAGCTTATATAAACCCTAGAAGACCACCTAGTGTTCTTATGATTTAGTACAGTTCTGCTCTGCAAGTTGCATTGAGTGAGAAAAAAAGAGAGGAGAATGGGATGGTTTTACCCTAAGAAAGTGTAGAATGGAAGCACGAATGCACATTGACAGAGCAGACCATGGACACTGCTTCTCTTTCTCTAAATCTTCACTTATTTGTGATATTTGGTATTGTCCTTAGCTTGTTGTAGCTCTTCCATTACACCACCTACAAGGCTCAGCAGAATCACATAGCCCTTTATGTTGAGTTATTCGTGTTTCTTTAGCCATTCTTGCTCTCATATTCCACCTGTGGAAGGCTCAACTTCTGCTTCATGCGTTCGAGGCACAAGTCACTCAAACTAGCTGCCGTGTCTCCCTGGAATCTTGCAGCTACTACCGCCACTGTTATCACTTTGTTGTTAATCGTTATTCTAAGTGGTTTTTAGGATCTCTCAGAGAAGGAGACAGAAATTCTATTTGGTATTACCGCCCAACACAAGTATGGGAACTTTTGTCCGAAATTTTATGTTCTTTGTTCATATCCAAGTCATATACGCACATATACTGATAATATCACTGAATGATTTGCTGATATTCTGTATGTAAATTAATTTGAAGTCCTCTTTTGAAAAAAATGCAATTTGATCTCCATGTAGCAATTCAACGGTTTGTTCTTGCTATCTTCTTCTTGTTGGTGAGATTTATGAAAGCAGGAAAAATTAATTTCGTAGGACATAAAAATGAATTGGATTCTTTTTACATTATGCAGTAACTGGTTATGCATTCCATTTGTTTCTATCTTCCAATCTCCGGTTGAAGTTGATACGCGATAAAAGGGTAATGTTAAATTCAAATTTACTCAAATAAAGTTTGTCTCTCCCATTTACAAACTTCGTATCTTTTAATTGATTTGATAGATTCTATAAATAGTAATAATAAAAAAAAAACTGGTACGAGTAACCAAATTTGTAAAAGACTAAGGAATTTATGAATCATTATATCGCTTCTATTTAATCAACTTTAACTTCAAAGAACATACGCAAGCAGCAACCTTCTTATTCAACAATTTCTTTGTAAAAGAACTGAAATTTCGATTTCATCTTTGCCATCTTTTAGAAGGGAAACATAAACATGTGAAAATCACCTTGAACACTATTCACATATTTATACAAGCACCATACATCTGTATCTACATATTTAATAACTACAATAGTCAAAGGATTTTTACACTAACTCAAAGTTAAGAGCAAAGATAAAAAGGCACAGAAAAGTAAAACCAACCTATAGAGAAAATCTTCAAATCAAAAAAACCAGCTATCAAGAAAGTTGGATTGGTATTGAGCCATTACGAGCAGTACAAGGATCAAAGCAGCCACACCCCATGGAGAGCTTCCTTCTGAAGGGCCTTGGGGGGTTCTCCTACCACTCCCCCACGGTAACGAAGCAGAGAACCAATCTGAATTCTCCATAGAAGATAACCAACGAACTATGAGTATTAGCACCACTGGGGTAGCAAATAGTAACCAACCAAATTGTTCTTCAGCAGTTTCAACAACTTCTTCATAGGAAAAGTACCATGAAATGGCAAAGAAGAGGAAGATGAGTGCCAAGATTAACAGAACGGGATATGGCAGGGGATTCAGAGTGAAGCCATCCAAAACAGCAGAGGTTCTGCTTCTACCATAAGCCATAGAATTGGATGGTCTTTTGGGTATTGGAATTCAGAAGTGATAAGCTTAAAGACTCTCTTTTTATAGCAAAATGAAAGAGAGGTGTGAGTGTGTGATTGGTGAGTGGTTTACTTGTGGAACCAAGTTGTAATAGTTTGGTTTTTGGAACTGATTGGTAAATGAAATGAATAAGGTGAAGACAAGGAAGGTAGTGTCAGCTGCAGGTACAACATGCTGAACAGTTGAGCAAAAGGGTGACAGAATTTCCTTAGTGAAGAAGGTTAATGCTATTGGCATGCTACAACATACCATGACAAATATATGCTATTTTTTCAGAGTTTCAATTAATTGATTTTGACCTGATTGGTTGGATTGTGAATGGCCATTATGATGAGCTTTATCCCATTTTGCATGATAAAAGAAGACACCTTCCAGTTAGTGTCAACCACCATCACACTAAAGAAATTTTAATCAAATAAATTATACTAAAAGTATACTTAAACTATTTTTTTTTTTAAAGACTGGTTTTTATTTATACATAGTAAATCTTTACACAAATTAATGTCTTATAATATAATGACCTTTCCATCATCCTTTTTTGAAGGAAAACCAGAAGACCTTTAACTTTATTTATTTCACTAATATTTAAAAATATCATTCAAGTTAGTTTTAATTTTATTTATTTCACTAACATTAAAGGTTGATGTGAATGATGTTTTCTAAAACCAAAACTAAGGTGAAGTTTTTGTAAATTTTGAAATGTAAACAATTTACTATAGAATATATAAATAAATCATATTTCCAAAAAAGCTTTATTATTTGCAACAGTGATTTTTTTCTTATAAGAACTTAAATTTTTATCATGATATGGACTTATAAAAAAAAGAAAGAAAAGTTGATACTGATCTATATCAAAATTAATATTTTCTTTGGTGTCTCTTTCCTCCACTGCCCACTGAATGATTGCATATGCAATATATGTTCAACAAAAAAGTTATTAACTCTAAAAGCACTTTTTGCATTTTTAACCAGTTTTGCATGGTCCATTTCAGTGCTGATACTGATACCACATTAGATTGGACCAGATATAGTTATCATGAAGAAATAATGGAGCTAGTGTGGGGACATATGAGCCATTCTTAGGTAATGGATGATGGAATAAGCCATTACCTACCATAAACATACTCACACTTTTCTCCTTCTTCCTACTCCTCTTGACCCTTTCTGTGTCTCATAAAATTGTTGAGTCCCTAACACCTAATTTCTGGTCTTTTGGGTTGAATTTTTTTTTTTTTTTTTCTAATAGTTGGTTTCTTTTTGTTGAGAGTTAGATTAAAAAAACTGCTTATATAGATCGGAGAAATGCAAACTGTTTCCTTTTTCACTTACACAGAATCGCCACTTTCAAAAATGCTTGAAGATTCAGTCATAGAATATAACATGTTTAAAGTATAATGTGACATCACATATAACAGTGTAATACTAAACAGAAACATTACAAATTCTCTGGCAAAATATAGTACATAAAACATCAACAATAGTAAAAATAACATTAAAACACAATACCATTCCTCTCATCGGTTTAAAAGTTTCAAAGTTCTGAACACCTTTTTTTTTTCTTATGCTCAGACTTGAAGATGGAAGATGTGAGTGAGTAATAACACTATCTGTAACAGTAGCAGGCATACGTACAATTACAATATGGTGGCTTGACACAAACCTTTGACCTTGAAGTCCCCAACAAGGACAACACAAGCAGAATGAGTACAAGGAGAATTAGTGCGAGAAAAGGTGAGGTGTAGTTGGTTTCTTCTTCTTCTTCTGGTTCACGTGAGAGGAGCTTTGGTGCAGACAGAAGAACCAAGGCCAGGGCCAAGATCAGAACAACATTTGGAGTGCGAGCATCACGAGGCCTTGGTGTATAATAGTAAGCCATTGAAGGGCTGAGAAAATTACAGAGAAATGAAGGTTTTTTTATGGAAGAAGTGATTCAGAAGGATTAAGTCAAAAGGAATCTGAACACGAAGGTACGAACGAACATATTATAGTTGGCATTATTTGTCCTCCACACAAAATTTGGTACGTGTTTAGTGTTTTAATAATATCTATGGGGCTGTCAAATTCCGTGAGAATGACGATATTATCATCACAGACAAAATAGATATTAGTATGATGTAATTTCAATTTCTCACAAACAATTCTTTAAGCAGATTTGGTTTGAAACCAAAGAGTAGTTCTTTGTATAGACAAATTCAGTTAAACCAAATAGATCAAATATGATTTCTGTTGGTTCATAGTTTTTAAAGGTTTAATTAAGATTTTTGTTTAATTAAGGTTTAAAGGTTTAATTAAGGTTCAACTCATGAAATTGGCTATCAAGTGTATGAGAATTACCAACCACTAATAATTTATCCTGATGATAAGCCCAGCATACCAAACGCTAGATTTTAAAATCATGGGTTGTGCAAAGTTTTTTTTTTTTTTTTTTGTTTTTTTTTTCAAGGAGATTGTTAATTGAATGTTGATGTAAAATTCGTGAAAATCATTTAAAAACTGAAATTTGTGGGGAAAAAAACTAATTTTACATCTTTTTAATTCGTAAATTATAGCTCAAAATTAATAATATATTGGATTGCTTAAATTTTGATTAAGAGGTTTATTAAATTTAAGAAGCCTATTAAATATAATAAATTTGTTATTTAATAAAGTTACAAAGGATTGTTGTGTTTTATGTTTAATAAAAATTAATAAGTACAATAAATAGGCGCAATGCTTAATTAATGTTTTTTTAACCAAGTCGTATAACTAGAAGATAAATCCTGCGTGAGAGAAGTTTATTTATATAATTAATTTTTAATTTAATATATAGACTTAAATTCATTTTGACCCTTAAAGTTTCATAAATATGCAATTTTAATCACTATAAAATTTTAATTACAAATTTAATCAATCATTTTTCTAAAGTTGAGTTATTTTGTTCAATGTTAATATATAGTTTAATTACTTATAAAAAATGTTGCGTGGATGATAATAACATCAATTGTTTATTTATATAAGATATTGATACTAAATTTGATAATGAACTTGAATAGAAGTTGTGCTCTAGCATTTTTTTTATTAATAATTGAATGATATATTAATGGTGAATAAAAGATATTTAATTTTAGAAATCAGAATAACAAATTTTCAATCAAAACCTTTTATAAGTTTACACGTTAATATAATAATGGTGTATTGAATTATCTAAAATATATATATAATAATAATAATACTATCTTCATGAATTAGGTTGAAAGTCCCTTCCTAATAATCTTTCTTTGGAATTAGATATGAACCCTCTCTCTTTTTCTTTCTTCAACTTCATTTTTCTAGTTTTGCACAAACTTGCGTAGACTTTCTTGTATTTTATCTGAGATTCTTTCTTCTATTTCGCGTTATATTATTTGTGCTATCACGGGATTCTAGATCACATCTAATATTTTCAATGCAATTGGACTTTTACGTGTGTATTGAGGGAGAGTCTTCTTATCTTAATATTTAATTAGCATCATAATTATATGCTTCAGATGGATATACTTCTTAATTAAATTTTATCACATTTAATTATATTTCATCTTACAATAAAAATGTGTTTTTTCTAATCAGTGTGTGATTTTTAAAACATTTTTTTATATTGAGATTTTTCTAACTCGTATATTAGATTATATATGTAAGAATGGTAGACAATTTTGCTAAAATAAACACTAATAATATATTAAAAAATGAATTTTAAATTTAAACATTTGCGAAGAGTTACTTGCATCTATACCAGCGATTATATAATTATTACATTGTAAATCTCTTTACTTGATTCCTGTGTTTTTTTTTATACATAATGTTGCATGATTTGATCATTTCTATATTTGCTTCCAAAAAATAAAATAAAAATTAAAACTTAGATTCTCAAAATTGAACAACATAATGATATAATATTAAATATAATATGTTATATATTAATCATTCTATACAATTGATTTTCCTGCAAACTTGGTTAAAAAAACCTAAAATATTTTTCACACTAAAGTTTACAACTCATCTAAAGAAATTATCACTAGTAAGCTTATTGTGTAAAGAAGTTACGTTAGAGATTAATTATAAAAAAAACATATATTGATGAGTTCATGAAATTTAACTCCTATAAATATTTATTTTTATTAAGTAATATAATATAAGGTTTGATTGTTTTGAATACTTTGAAATTTAAAATTATCTGCACACTTTAATTTTGAATAAATTGATCTCTTTAAGTCTTTATTCAAAATTAATAAAATTATACATACATTATACACACGAGAATATCTTGGAAAATAATATTTGAACTTCACTTCCTTAAGAATGAGCCCTAATACCCTAATTAATTCTTCCTGCACTTTAATAAAAAAATTTAATACTACAATTACCCTTATATGAAAATCGGATGACATCTCATTCGGCTGTTAATTTTTTTTAAATGACAACTGGATGGGGTGCCATTCGGTTCTCATTTCCAAATCAAAATGATAACCGGATGAAACTCATCCGGTTCTCATAGTCCAAATCGAAAAATTAATCTATTTTTGATTTGGACTATGAGAACCGGATAGATTTCATCCGATTATCATTTTGATTTGAAAATGAGAACCGAATGACACCTCATCCGGTTCTTATATAAAGACAATTATGATATTAAAATTTTTTATTAAGATACAAAAAGAACGTATTAGGATATAGGATATAGGAAGAAATCGTCTTAAGCTTGGTAGCATAAAAATATTTACCAACCTATTAAATTAAGACGGAGTAGCACCGTGGAGACGGCTTTTTAATGCACCTCCATGACTTCATCCTGCACCTCCATCTCCACATTTTCTCAAAATATTAAAAATATTTTTATTAAATTATACAATCTAATATATAACTTTTGTATATCAAATTGTATAATTCGATATATATTTTTCTTTTACATTATAATTTTTTTTATATATTATAAAGATGAAAACAATCAAATAAAGCATTTGCTCATGATCAAATTCATTGTAAGTTGATCTTAACTAGCAATTACAAATACATAAGCACAAGCTGAAGGGACAACAGAAAAGAAACTCAGTTCTTTCTTTCTTAACTCAGTTCCTAAATATTTTTATGTGATATGCAATGCCTCAAACATAGCTAATTGCTTTGATTTGTGGCATACTAGAAAAGTTCTTAAGATTGCATAAATTGTAGTTATAAATTGCAATAATTTCTTAACTGTGATATAGGTATCAAAAAATAGGTTGTCAGGTTGTATAAATCACTTGACAAAATTGTGCTAAATCAATTATATGGACAAAAAAAAATCATTTAACTTATGGAAGATGATTTTTTTAAATAATTGCTACATCAAATTATAAAACATAATTAATGAAATTGAATTTTAAAGTAACACCAACTACTCAATAGACAAGATTAAGATAAAACATGTAGTAAACAAGAAAACTTTCATCTAAAGAATAGTTTCCAAAAAATAATTTTTAGACAATTATTCTTATTTATATAATCGATATTTTATATTGTCTGTCTCTTAAAACACGATGTCCTTAGGGTTTAGGGCACCTGTTGGTGGTTGTTTCTCATGAAATTGTGTTGAGTGGAAATTTTTGGAGAGAGAAAAGAAAACAAAGAGAGAAAAAAAAAAAAAAAAGATCGATCCATTTTGTTTTGTCTGAGTCTCCGTTTTGGCATTGGGCTATTGTTTAGTTTGATTGTTCCAATCCAACGTTGGTTTTAGTTTCGGCGTGCGTGTGGGTGTGTGTGTGTTGGGTGTCCAAAAGGTTGAATCAGCGACCCCATGAGACCTCAGAGAACGTCGATCCACGCCGTCACGTCATGGGTGCGGCGACAGCCCCCAAAGGTGAAGGCTTTTCTCGCCGTCGTTTCCGGCATGGCGGCTCTCGTCCTCCTCCGCTTCATCGTCCACGATCACGACAATCTCTTTGTTGCTGCCGAGGCTGTCCACTCCCTCGGAATTTCCGTCCTCATCTATAAGCTCATGAAGGAGAAGACTTGTGCTGGTATAACACTCATACTTGTTCTTTTCTCTTGATCTTTCAACATCTATCTTCAATTTATATTTCTTAATTGGATAGGGTAGGTCAAGAGTTTCTCCTTTTAACTTATTTCAGATATCAAATGGAATGCCCAGAAAATAAAATTAGAAACTTCAATTTTTTGGGACTGGTTTCTTCAGATTTCAATTTTACCCATCTAGATTTCCTTTACCAAATTTTTATTTTTCTTTTAAGATTCTTGTTTTTTTTTATGCTTTGCAAATTTCAATTTAGTTTGACAATCCTGTCGGCATTGTTTGGCTTATTTGATTTGTGTGTGAATTTCGGCTTAATCAATTCTATGTGTTGTCTTTTGTTGTAGAACATGTTAGAGGTCTATGTTTCTAATGGTTTTGAATTATGAACAGGGTTATCACTCAAATCCCAGGAATTAACAGCTATCTTTCTAGCTGTTAGGCTTTACTGCAGTTTTGTCATGGAATATGATATACACACCATACTTGATTTCGCTACTTTCATGACGACACTGTGGGTTATATATATGATTCGTTTTAAGCTGAAGGCTAGTTACATGGAGGAGAAGGATAACTTTGCAATATACTATGTGGTAAGTTCCAATGTCTCCACTACCTATTGTTTCATCCTAAGATTAGAAGCCCACCCCCATCTATTTTGTCCTTTCAAAAGATAGAGACATTTTATTAGTTCTTGTAGGTGAAACACTTTTTTCTTTTTCTTTCTGCTGGAATTGGAAACTAGACCATATTAGTTTTAAAGTTTCATATAGTGTCTAAAGATGGTAGGCATTTCATAATCACAATTTCATTAAGACATTAGCTTGGGGGTGGTAGTATACATGCTGGTACTGAAAATTATACTTTCAGTATAATTATTTTCCAATTATTGAAGTAGTTGTATCATCGATATGATACTAATGCAAACATACTTCTCCATGAATCAGACTAGAAAATCTGTATCTGTAGAGTCACATGGGAGAATTGTTTCCTGTGACATGATGCATGTGAAGTGAACTTCCTATTACTAATTTCTAATTGAAGTCACAAAGTCTGAGAATAAAAACTTGAAACTATTTCCCCACGCTAGAGTGGGATTGGGGTGTTTTTTACATATGAATTGCTACTTGCTCTTGTTTTGATTGAGCCAAGTGCCATTGCAGCAAATAAAACTGCTGCAGAGCATATATTTAGTGTGGCTTTCCTTTCCTCTGCCTGTCTGGCTACTTTGAGAGATTTAACCTATTCCTTTTCATGTGTTGTTTTGTGTCACATTGCTTGTAGCTTATAAGTTTACTAAGAGTCAGTTTGATGTTCTTTACTTTTGAATTGAATGCAGGTGGTACCATGTGCTGTCTTAGCCTTGCTTATTCATCCATCAACTTCTCATCATTTATTAAACAGGATTTCCTGGGCATTCTGTGTATATCTGGAAGCTGTCTCAGTCCTGCCCCAACTGCGGGTCATGCAGAACACCAAGGTATTATTTCTTAACTTGAAAATTCTATCTTCAACATTTTGTGTATGGGATCTGATTCTTTTATTTTCATTTTACACTTTCAGATTGTTGAGCCATTCACAGCTCATTACGTATTTGCACTGGGTGTCGCAAGATTCTTGAGCTGTGCACATTGGGTTCTTCAGGTCTGATCATGAAAACTTCAAAATTCATTTGCAATTTGATGCTCAGTTGTTTTTTGACACATGCTGGTTATCAGTGTCCCTAGGACAATATTTTTTTTTTTCGAATGTCTATCTTGTTGAAAGGTCTGAAATGTGAGCATTCCTTTATAAGTTATAGTTCCTCTTTCATTTTAAATAGTATAACAAAGACGTCTTTCCTCTACCAGAATTTTAACAAGGACATGGGCTCTACCTGTATTTAATCTTCCATTTGAATTGACGTGTTCTGAGTTTCTCAATTAAGTTAAAACCAATATGATAGTAAACAGTTTCTAGATTGCTGCTGTTATTGGTTTGTCTCTAATGGTATATCTTACTAAATTTTCTAACTGTTGGTCTCCTAACTTATTGTTATCTTCACAGGTCTTAGATAGCCGAGGGCATTTGTTGGTAGCCTTGGGGTATGGGTTATGGCCATCAATGGTTCTTATTTCTGAAATTGTCCAGACCTTCATCTTGGCAGATTTCTGTTACTATTATGTCAAAAGGTTGGTTTAGCTTCTAATATAATTCTTTTCTCCCACACATTCGTTTAATGCTTCTGCTAAGAGTTTTCAAGATCACTCGAGCGCTTCTCTTGTATATTTGACCTCATGATTTTTATTTTTATTCAATTGCAGTGTTTTCGGGGGCCAGCTTGTTCTACGTCTTCCCTCTGGAGTGGTGTGATTGAAGATATGCTTTGGTGTGCGCTGTCACAGTTATTTTAACTTAATCAGGCATTATGGTCGGTTACCCTTGTTAGAGTACATTTTGTGTTGGCTCACTTGTTTGGTTCTTTGGTGGAGTGTAAAGTTGGGGATGAAAGAAAACCAAGTATATTTATGTTTAACGTAATACTGTTATTTATAGTTGGAAGTGATTTACACAAAGTCTAGGGTACTACGGTATTTATGCTACGTGTGGTTACGCAATGGCACCATAAAAATCAATTTTCAGCAATCTTGAGTCCACGAAAAGTTCTAGTGCCTTTAGCTTGAAAAAGTAGTTGTTTTTCGTTCACCAAACCACAACCTGAAACAGCATAAGTTTGCTTGGCCTCTTGGAATTTAGTCCTTTTTACATGTGCGTTTTACAAAATGCAGTGGGATACTGTGAGTTTTATTTATGGTGTCATTGCAAAGAACAAGTCCAAATTGTTGAGTGCATAGATGTTATCTTAAACCTTAATGTTGCTCAATGCCCGCAGAATTCTTAGCTATGAGAATAGTTTCTTTCAATTTCTTAATTCTGTCGTTTTGGGGCCTCCTAGGTTTTTAAATCGTGGTGGACAAGGCAGCATAAAAGAAAGGAAAACGAAGAGCATAACATATTTGTCCGTAATTGCTTTTGCTTGAATTGAAACTGCAGAAGTCATTGTCTCAATTCTATACAACGAAAAAGGCAGTGGTCATAATAACGATCATAAAGTGTTAACAGCTGAAGACAATACCGGTGATTAAAATGGTTTAAACAGAATTTTATTAGTTGAATGATATTAAACAGAAGATGCCCAAAAGTCCAAAGCAGCTTTTCGATTTAAATTCTTCCTACAACATTTTAACTATACCCTTTTCTATATAGAAGGTAAACCATCTGTGGAAACTAAACTAAATTCGCAGAAACTTGCTTTTTTCCAAAAGAAATACTGCCTTTGTATGTGTTTGATCGTATGAGCACTGTATGGAGTCACCATAATACTGCTTTTATTGGATTTTGCAGATGAAATAATTATTAAAATTTTCTTCTTTAATCCGTTAAAGTGTTGAACTTGCTTTTGATTGAGTCATGTCTGACATAAATATCAAGCACCTGTGATAATAATATCAATAAGCATTACATTACAATTATGTGAGATTTCAAGCACACAAGTTCCTGGCAAGAATTCCCTCAAGTGTAATTCCGGGTCCAAATGCAAGTATCAAGCCCCATTCAGGATCTTCTCTACCATCTTTTCTAGTCTTGAGAGCCTCCTCTATCATATACTCCAGCACATACACAATGGTATTACTGCTAGCATTGCCATAATCCATGAGAGCCCTTCTACTTGCACTTAGCTTCTCGGGTAACAAATCAAGTCTCTTCTCAATGCGATTCAAGATGGCAGGCCCCCCTGGATGGACAGCCCAAAACAGCTTGTTGTACTCCTCATTCTGGAATCCAACAACACTCATTAATTTGTCACAGAATCCTTCAACATTGTCTTCAATTATCTGAGGAAGTTCCCTTGCTAGCTTGAAGCTTATCCCCTCTTCTGTCAGCCTCCCATCAATTTTCTTCTCTGTTTGTGGCAAAAACTCCTGAACTGCAGTGTGAAGCTCAAAGAGAGGCTTCTCATACTCCAATATAGGGTCTGAGCCAATTATCATGGCACCAGCACCATCCCCAAAGAGTGCCACCCCGACAAGATCATAGGGTCTATCTGCACTTGGCGGCTTGAACCCAATAATTGTAGTTTCTGAGGTAGCAAGCAACACCCTGCTTCCATGGTTGTTCTCAGCTATGTCTTTTGCAACACGTAGGCCAGCCACACCTCCTGAACAACCAGCGAAATAGAGCATGATTCGTTGAGTATCAGGGCTCAGTCCTAGTCCTTTCGCTAGGTAAAGATCACCACCAGGTAGTCTTGCTTCACTGGATGACACATAAACCAAGTGTGTTATGTCTGATAATGATCCACCCCAGTTCTTAATGCAACCCAGTGAAGCCTCAATGGCCATTTCTGTCACTGCCTCGTTACATATCTCTAGCCGCTGCTTCACTGTGGGGATGCCTTCACTCACAAGTTCTGGATACTTTATCAGTATTTCCTCTGACATAACCACGTACCTTGTTTTCACCGTGGTTGTTTTGCCTGTTTATACCACATATAGCCAAAGTCAGTGTTTCATAGACCTGCCTTGAGGTTTATTTTGTTAAAATCAGTTTGGTTTGGTTTCTGTTTAGTAATTTTGCATATTTTTGGCTTCAAACCAACTTTCACACGAAAGCAACATCAGGGTTGCTTTTAAACATATATACACATTTGCAACTTCTGATCTAAACATTCATAACATGTTTGGCCAAAGTCATTGTTTGCTATATTCAACTGTTTGAAGGTTAAAAGGTGGTGGAAATAAAGAGTGCAAAAATCACCTGACACGAATCACAATATCCCTATATATATAAAAAAGGGTAAATTGGTGAAAGTTTGTGTGTGTACTTACAAAGTCTAGCAAGCTTCTGCTTAAGCTCAGGATTGTCACAGTTTGTGCTCCTGAAATATCCATCAACTAAATACTCTTGCATGACAAGCTGAGGAGGGAAAGCCTTGCCAAGAGCTAAAATGGTAGCCTTCCCGGGGTTGACCCCTTTGTTTGTAAGACCTTTCCAAAGAGCTTCTTCTCCCATGTTTGTTCTTAGGTAGTGATATGAGATGCATGCAATTTCCTCTACGTAGAGAAAGCAGAAGCAGTTGTATATATAGTCTTCCAAGCATGTCTATGACGTTGTGGGTGAGAGATGATGCACACAACTTCTGTTATATGTATAAAATGTGGGTTAGTTAGGAGGCAAGTGGTTCATGGAGATGTTGAGGATTTGTTTTTCAGTTGAAGTTAGATCAACCACACAAATTGCAGCAACCATGAACCATCTTAAGGCACTTCAACCATCTTAACACTTTATAAGAAAAATCTCCAGCAACAATATTCAACAGTATCGTAAAGGAGAGAGGAGAAAGAGAACCATAGTTAAAAGAAAAAGAAAAAGAAAAGTAATTAATGAAGATTTGATCCTGTAATATGCGTGTGTAGTGATACATATTTATAAGAAGTATGGATAAATATTTTTGACATTGTAGATGTATTTGAGTTTCTATTACTTTTTGTTAACAAAGAATCTGAAATATTTGAAACAGATGTATTAAAAAATTATCACTTTAAATGTTTAAAATTTCATGCAACTTTGGATTTTAATAAAGTTATCTAATGGTAATAAAATTAAGATAGCATTTTCGAGGAAAAACTGTTTCTGATTTTTACTCATTTTTTTTATCAATTAAACTTTGGAAAAATTTTTTAGTCCCTATATTTTGAAGAAAAAGAATACGCTCTTTTTAGTATATTAAAAATGTATTGTAACTAAAATATATCAAATAAGTAAATGTTGCATAGTAAAGCATTGCCTTATGCGACTAGAATGATATTACTCATACCAAATTTTGAATTTTTGCATAATTTTAATCGATGGTACTTTTGTGCATATTTTTTTTCCTTTATCAATAAAATTATGTAATAGATCAAATAGAACTTCCTGCATAATTTAGTAATATGTTTTATAAATGTTGGGATATCATATCACTTTTAAATATATTTAAAATATATAAGATCGTGAATGAATACTATCAACTATCAGTCCAAGGGTATAATATGATTATAAATTCTGATGATAAAGATATATTAGATCATGTAATATTACTCGAGATTTGGTTAAGTCACTAAATAAATCATTGTTTCAAACATAAAATTAAATACATGACAAATTATGATATACGAAAAGTAGATTCATAAGATTATTAATTTGTTGATAAAAAAAAATTCATAAAGGTGACTCATAAGGAAATTCAAATAAAACTAAATTAAAATCATAAGAATTTTACAACAAAATATTTCAATCATACTGACTCTCATCCAATTTGTTCAATTTTTCTACATTACTTTATACTTCTCCCAAATGAATAACTTCATAATCAACAAATTCATTTCATATAGAGAAAAAATTGTTTATTTTCACTTCAATGATGTTAAAAATTGGATAATTTATTTTTTTTTTAACTTTTAAAATAGAATTAAGAATAAAATAAAATTATAAAATTTATATAACAAGAGATTTGTTTATATTTTATTTTAGTTAATAAATATATTAAAATTGTCTCTTTTGCACATTTTAATGGGAAAATTTTAAAGATATTATATTATATTTAATAATATAACGAAATAGATGGGGAATTTCGAAGTTGAGAGAATTTTTAAATTACATAATTCAAAAACCTTCTTTCCATGAAAAAAATATCCAAATTGAAAAATCAAAAATTATTTTTTTTCATAACAATAAAATGATAAAGTTAGAATTAAATATTGATGAAGTGCAGAAGAAAATTATATAACAGAAGGATAAAGTGAGAGATTTTCGTACTTTTGGGGTTAAAAACAATTATGGGAGTGCAAAAAATGAATAATCGGGCCTGGTACTCGGGATTGTCCAAATTGGGCCCACTTGAAACATTGCATTCATCGCGTTCCGTTGAGAATTTTTCAACGTAAGAAAATGCTGAGAAATCTCCGATCCCGACGTCGCCCCCGTCACGGCGTGTTCCTGTGCGTCGTCGTTTCGGGTCTCCTCCTTCTGTTGGTCTGCGTCTCCGTATCTCTCCTCCATCACCGGGCCGCCGTCCGCCACAATGTCAATTTCGACTCCCTACTCTCCGACTCCGTCAACGACGACTTCATCGCCGGCGAGGAAACCATCGATACCATCGACGCCCTCGACGTGGTGGAGGAAGATCCGGAGGACGCCATAGACGCCGACGCCGACGACGACGAGCCTCTCGATCGGAACTCCGGCTCGTCTGGGTATTTCTTCAATCACGCGGAGGGCGTGATCCGTCGGGCCATCAGCAAGAGCTCCTTCATGGACGACGACGACGAAGGGCCCTTTGTGGGCAGGGAAGACGGCGGCAAGACGGTGTTTGGGTCGGATGACGTGGCGGTGGAGGAGAAGGTGCGGTCGAAGGTGTTGCAGGTGAAGGGCGTTGAGGACGCGCTTTTGTTGAAGGGCATGGGAAGAAGGGTTTCGCCTTTAAGAGAAGGTTGGGGCGATTGGTTCGATAAAAAAAGTGATTTTTTGAGGAAGGAAAAGATGTTGAAGTCTAGTTTGGACGGATTGAATCCTCTGCGTAATCCCATTATCCAAGACCCTGATGCTGTTGGTGTCACCGGAATCACCAAGGCTGATAAAATTATCAGGAATTTCATTTTACATGACCTCAAAACCATTCCTTTCCCTTCTAGGAAAATCACCCACCATTCCAATTTCTAACTTTTTCTCTTCTTGCCTCTCTGAAGAGATCAATTTTCCTCTCAAATTATGTAATTATGTATAGTCATTATTTCTTTCTTAGCCCTTAGTTTCAAGCTTCTTCTTTAATTTCCAGCCAGGTTTCCAAGTGTCACATTGTATGCTTGAAAAAATCACCCCAGATTCCAGTTGCATGAATTAATATGATAATTTATGTCAAAATTTAAAATTTCAATGTATGTATCAGTTGAAGATCGTCTGGGTTCACGAGTTGTCATTGAATCAACTAAAAGTTCACATTTTGAAATACTATAAGAAAAGCTTCAACCAAAAGTAAACATTGAAATGTGTTTCTTCTAGTCAGATAAAAAGAAAATGAGGGTGCAAATTAATGCGTGGGCGATTCATGTCCTTGGCTATCAGTTTTTTGTTTCTGAACTTCTACTTAGATTAATTCGTTATTGCATCTGCCTAAAAAGTCCTGAAGCAATATCGCTGTGTAAATTCAAACAGTATCTGTTTGATAGTATTCTGCTTTGGTTGTATTGTTCTTTGATAAACTATAGATCACATTAATCAGAAAGAAAAGTTATGTTATTATAGTTAGCGGATAAGCATTTCGTTCACGAGATGCCTTGCCAAGTGATGAATAAATCCATGCAGAGTAAAATCATGCATAATCTTGGTAATTGCTGAGGATAATTGATCCTGACAAGACTTTCAGTATATACCTAAAATATGCCCCTAAATACAATGCAGCGGCTTTGGTCATAACTTCGAGAAAAAAACACAAATCAAAAACGTTTTTTCATAGGACGACGTTCATTTTAAATAGAGTCTTGATATTACGGTAATGTTATTCTACATATACACGTACTAGTTTACTTTTGAATAGTAAATTGTTGGAATGTGGAGGTTGCGTATAGGTCCAAAAATTGGCTTTGTTCACAGCCAAGAAGTTGTGGAGAACTAGAAATAACATCTTGTCAGGTAGGAGGTAAGAGAGCTCAAACCTATCCATGTCTTAGACATTCACGCAGATGCATAATTCCATCACACCATTATGCAGTCATTGTGCTATTGGTCATATTTAAGACAGATTAACGTTATAACTTATTTTGGCATCTATAGCTCATCTAGCTATCAAATGTTACCAAAAGCACTATAAATACCATTTGATTACTAGTTTCACATGCACCCCTATAAGGGTGGCTAATATACTTTGAAAAAAGTAGTTTTAGAAATATTTCTCCTTGAAACCTTGGACACATGGATTTAGCTAATTCCCATGTAGTTGTTAAACAACTTCCGAGTTCTGTTCACACTAGCAAACCAGTCTGTTTGATGCAAAAGAACTCTTTAAGGCGAAAGTGTTTTGCTTTTACTGGGGCACATGAGATTTTCAGACCAGAGGTACAAATTTTAGTCATTGTGTTCTTAGATCCTCTTATATCTTAGTTAGATTTCAGCACATACTACTTTACACTTATTTAAAAGTTTATTTATCCAATATTTTGATTAGATTTTAACATATAACGCTTTACAGTTAAACGTTGAAGTTGGCAATTTCGTAATCTTCCACGATACACAGTTATCATATAATTACACTTATAATTGGTTAATTATTTGTACTTTACATTAGTGAGTAGAAGTTTAATCAATCTTATACCATGCTTCTATTAAGAACTGATTAAATGTTTTTTTTTTCCTCACTCCTAGGAAATTATAGAAGGTTGTCCTATCGTGCCTTTGCGTTAAGTGCTATGCATGATAGCATATTCCCATGCATAGTCTATGACAATAACGTTAAAAAAAATATTAGTTTAAGAGGCAGAGGTGGAAACCTATTATATAAGAACCACAAAATATGATAGCATTTTATTCATGTATAATGCTGATTTATCTGTTATGAAATGCAATTACGTATTACCCAATTGATTAAATTGAACACAAATCATTATAATTTATATGTAGTAGGTGAGAGATTAAACTAAGAGTTGTTGAATTACATGTCACTGACAATGATTAAGCAAGAATAAGAATTTACTTTCCTTGGTTCAGATGTGGAAGGCAGCTTTAACAGAATTAACAGCAACTGCATCTCTAATGTTCACCTTGACCACTTCCATTGTTGCATGCTTGGACTCACACGAGGTGGATCCTAAGCTTCTTGTTCCTTTTGCAGTTTTCATCATAGCCTTTTTGTTCCTACTTGTCACAGTTCCTCTCTCTGGGGGCCACATGAGTCCCGTTTTCACATTCATTGCTGCTTTGAAGGGTGTTGTGACTCTCACCCGTGCTCTCATTTACGTGTTGGCACAGTGCATTGGCTCAATAATTGGTTTCTTTATACTAAAGTGCGTCATAGACCCCAAATTGGCCTACACATATTCCTTGGGAGGTTGTGCCATTGATGGCCAAAGAGTGAGTTTTTCTGGTGTTAAGCCACAGAATGCTTTGCTAGTGGAATTTACATGCACATTTGTGGTGCTCTTTGTGGGAGTCACATTGGCATTTGACAAGAAAAGGTCTAGGGAGTTGGGCTTGCCAATGGTGTGTTTGGTGGTGGCAGGAGCCATGGCATTGGCAGTGTTTGTGTCCATAACTGTAACTGGGCGGGCTGGTTATGCTGGTGTGGGCCTCAACCCAGCAAGATGCTTGGGCCCTGCATTGCTTCATGGAGGATCACTTTGGCATGGGCATTGGGTTTTCTGGCTTGGGCCTTTCTTGGCATGCATGGTGTATTATGTTGTGTCTATCAACCTGCCAAAGGAGGATTTGGTTTGGGTAGAGGGAGAACATGATGTTTTAAACTTGGCTCTAGGTTCATGCTTGAACGTTTATGATACTTCCTTTTCAAATGATATGTCAGAAGAAAGAAATTCAGGTTTCCAAGTCCAAGTATGAAAGAAAATATGCAGTAAGTTTTGATGTAAGTCTCTGGAATTTTGGCTGGTCAATTTGGTTTGACAGAACAATATTTAAGAATGGGATTCCATGTAAACCTTCTCAAACCATTTAATCCAAAAAGTTGAAAGCTACAACGTCACCTTTTTTATTCGTTTTGGATGAGATTTTGTATTTTTAATGGTATTATACTTTGTGCAAAGAAATTCTATTTATCATATTTTGAGTGAAGAAAATAATGAGCTATATAAAACGATAATCTAAACCAAATAATCTAATTTTGAGTTCATGTTTTAATCTCGAACTAATTTAACTCTTAATTTTAAGTTAATCATTTCCATTTTTTTGTCTTGCTTCCCCACAATACTTGTTGCCGAAGTTTGGTCAATTGCTTTGGTCTTAGTTACAATACTTCTTGGGAGTACTTTTGCTGTTTATCTTAATCCTTTCAATGATAGACTACTAAGATTCCAACTTCTTAGGTAAGAGAATGTGAAAAGGTTCAAAATATTAAAACTCTCCACAGATCCAACCTAAAAAGGCTAGACCGTTATGGAAGAAACCTTTTGATCCAAGAAAAAGTAAAAAGTAGTGACAGAGGTGTTGATTTCTCATTCACAGAATCAAAGAATAGTTTGAAAATGTTAGTGGTACAGTTATTGCGTGTTCTTATTTATAACTATGACCATTCAATTTCAATCCTTATTCTGCCTCAAACAATACAAATCCTTATAAATATTCAGTCAGAGCTAATTGGTAACTTTGATGCCCATTTATTAATATACTGATTCCACTCAAAACCACTTGTTCGGTTCCTTTATCATTTCATCCACACACACAGCATTTATACTTCCCCTCATCGTTTTCAGGGCTCTCCATCTTCCATACTTGTTCCAGTTTTCCTCTCCCACCCACACTATGTGCTCTTCTTTCTCTCACAACAATTTAAAATGAAAATATAAAACAGCAGAAATTATTTTTAATCTTTGGTGAAAGATGCCACGAAAGCGATTCCGCAATGATAAATAGAAGGCAGATATGGCATAATAGATCCATCTAATTCTCTAGTAGTTGAATTGAAATGAATGACCAATTTTCAATGCCCGTTCACAGTGGTGACACAAAGCCTAGGGGCTTAGTTCATGCCAAGTCTTCAGAGAAAAAATTTCTAGCCTTTATTGGTGCCCATGAATTTTTCACAGTAGAGGTTTTTGAATTCGTGTATCTGTTTATCATTTTTATGTACTTTTTGAATTTCTCTTCTGATTAGTATGAAAGAAATTACTAAAGTTTTTGTTTTTAATTCCTTTCCTCAGACGTGGAAAGCAGCTATGTTAGAGTTAATTGCAACTGGTGCACTAATGTTCACCCTAACGAGTTGCACTGTTGCATGTTTGGAATCACAAGAGGTCAATCCCAAGCTTCTTATTCCCTTTGCAGTGTTCATCATAGTGTTCTTGTTTTTAATTGCGCTGGTTCCTCTATCTGGGGGTCATATGAACCCTATTTTCACATTCATTGCGGCTTTAAAGGGTGTTGTCACACTTTCTCGTGCTCTTCTTTACGTAGTAGCACAATGCATTGGCTCAATAATTGGTTTCTTGGTACTAAAAAATGTCATGGAGCCAAAATTAGCACACACTTATTCTTTGGGAGGTTGTACAATTGGCGACAAAGTACAAGGTTCTGCCATAAAGCCGCATGATGCTTTGTTGTTGGAATTCTCTTGCACACTTTTGGTACTCTTTGTTGGTATCACTGTGGCATTTGATAAGAAAAGGTGCAAGGATTTGGGCTTCCCAATGGTGTGTTTCGTGGTAGCAGCATCCGTTGGGCTGGCAGTTTTTCTGTCCATAACTGTAACAGGGAGGCCCGGTTATGCAGGTGTGGGCCTGAACCCGGCAAGATGTTTGGGCCCGGCGTTACTTCACGGAGGCCCACTATGGAACGGACATTGGATTTTCTGGGTTGGGCCTTTCTTGGCCTGTATAATCTATTATAGTGTCTCCATTAGCCTACCAAAGAAGGGTTTGGAGTGGGTGGAAGGAGAATATGACATCTTAAACTTGTTTATGGGTTTTTCTGGAACCATCCCTAACAATGACGTTTTAAACGATCTTCCATAACTCTCATGAATGAAACGAAAGATACAATTTTTATGGCACCATGTTTAGTTATCATACACAAAATGGACCATAAGCTAATTTCACTCACATTTCTCCTAGTTAGTTCAACGAATTTTTTAACATAATGAAGATCAAATAAAGTTTTTGTACCCACTTGCATGTGAGAATGGTTTGATTTTCTTTAACAATGATAATAGGTGTAAAATCCTAAAATGTTGAACAATTCCACAATGTTAGACAATGTATGCATCATTATAGTAAAATAATGTTACTTGAGAGAGTACTGAGTTTTGGTTCTCCATGGTTTGTATATTTTTCAGATTCACAAATAGCCCCACAGCAAAAACACAAGTTATGGGAGTAATAATAATTTACATAAATAAAATTTTTATTATATTTCATGGTTCATTTAGCCGTCATATATTAAACACGTACGTACAGCTAGGGTGCAGTTTCACTAGAGGATGGCTGAAGAAGTGTAGAAGATGAATCTAGAGGCTCGTGCACTACCGAATTCGAAGAAACCGATATGGGACTTCCCTCCAACTGCAACATTATGCTCCCCAGTATTTCAGTTAAAACTTTCTTGAACTCCTCTTCTTTCACCATCTTCGCTTCATCTGCATTCACCATCTTAAACACTTCACCAATAACCTTATCCATCTGCACAATTAATGTAAGCACTTCAAAATAATGGCCAAGGAAGCACCCCCACTTCAAAATAACTTGTTACACTTCATAGTTTTACTTTTATGCCTGTCTCTATACACAAGCAAATGCCATAATAATAATTAGATATAATTAATGGTAGCAGCATTATATTTTGTCTGCAATGACTCTATAAAATCAAGAAGCATTAACTGTAAGTTATAATGAATCACATGCCACGTGGGGATGATCAAACCAACCTAAAGTCTAGCACAACCTCATGAAGTAAGAGTATTCATTGACTTAATCAAATTACTTCTAAACTAATTTATATATGACATTTGAAGAAACTCCGACAACTACAAGTTAAAACTGCTCGAACATATATTTTAAAGTAAGTCCGAAACAAAAAAGAAACTGAAGATAATTTGGTAGTGTCTTGTTGACACCATACCTCTTCAATTGCACCAAGGGGAGGTAAACCAGCAGATGGAGCCACCGTGTCCAGTGCCACACGTAGATACTCTTTTGACATCTTTCCATTGCGATCTTTAGGCAAAGTCTCTAAAGCTGAGTTCAAAGTCTGCATCACATGATATGTGGGTGTATTCCATATAAGGAGGTTTAAGAAAAGTAGAGAGAACACGAAAGATATTATACAAGCAATCACAAAAAATTTAGACCTTGTCCAATTCAAACTTGTTGGATAATAGTCTCTTAACACCACTTCCATCAAAGGTGTTCTCACTGTGAGCAACTATGACTGGTTGCTCCTTAAGACGACTAGCCACTCCCAATGCCACTACCTTAAATTCCTCCAAAAATGTCTCCTGAGAAACAGGCTTATCCAAACCAGATCTACCTTGAGATAGCAGTGCCGGTTCCACAATGTTGCTTAAAACCTGAACAAAAAGAAAATATGATAAGCCAAGAGAGGAAGGAAATGAAATAAGTTTGAGAAATTTATTTGACTTGGTTAGAGTGCAAAATGAGAAATTGTTATTTATCATATTTTTTTTAGAAAAAAAAGAAAGAAAAACATAAGTTACATCTCTAAAGAAAGTCAACGATATCAGTGTAAATTGGCTACCCAAGAATCTGATATAGGAGGAATTCCTTGTTCCACAGTGAGCTTGCCAAGAGCTTCAATGATATGTTCATGCAGTGATCTGTTAGGGGATTCAATCTGAGAGAATATGGATGCCATTTCTGCTTCATAACCTGAACCATTAACAAATTCCAGAAGATCTTCCCCATCAATGCGAAGTATCACAATAGGGTCACGCTTCAGCCCAGCAGCCATACCCAAGAGAATATCAGAGAGAACCTCTTTGAACTCAGTTTTGCTCACTTTCTGCTGCTTCCCATGTGTGAATTCATTCAACACCTATGGAATAAGTCATTCTACATGTCAATTCTTGCTTCTTGATTGGTTCAAACATATTGGACAATCAAAGTCCCGTCACACAAATATAATTAATCTTTTATAGGAAATAATAAAGAGAAAATTAATCCATTTAATCCTCATCACGTCATGTTATTTTAGAACCAAATGCTACTTTTATTTTTTTTGTCTTCTAGTGACTTTATAAATTTATTGATGGGCTAACTTTAGTAGTTAGGTGAGAAAGCTTTAACCCAAAGTATGCCGCTAAAGAAACCTTTGGCTGTCCCCACCAGAACATTGCCTTCAGTTTCTGGATGCAGCTAGTGGCTAATTTATCATTGACTAGAATAATAGCAGTTTGACTTTTTGAACTCAAAAGTCTAACTCAAAACTTTCTACCGGCATTTACTGACTATTATTTATTAGTAGTCCTAAATTAAAGTATATTTTAAGCTTAAATACATGCTATTAAAGCTCAGATGTCAAAATGCCAGCTTATCTTAATTTTCTACCACATTCCTCATTAGATTCCTCCTTACACAGAGATAAGAAAATGACCACAAAAAGTTAAGTAGAGCAGAGAAATCAATTGCAAGTTTGCAATCAAAAGCCAAGTCCCACAGGACCGACCATTTTATCATATTGAAGGATAAGTCCAAATTATCATAAACAGATTAGGATGTTTCTGGGACCAGCTAGAAGTCAAGATTTTGACAAAAAAACTTGCTCCATAATTGCCCGAAAAGGATATGTATTATTCCAAGCAACATGTTATATTTTCCAGAATAAAATTGTCGAAAACCTAATGGTAAAAATCAATTAAGGTCTGCCTCTCCATCAACGTCTGAAGCATTGAAAGCACATAAAAAATGTTGCCAATGCGCCAAAGACATTGGATAAAAACAAAGCTTAAAGCCCTAAACCACAAACGACCAATATTTTAATAAGGGTAAAACAACAGACATTGGAACCGAAACAAATCAGATGAAGATATAATGATATCACAAAGAGGCTACAAAAGTCAATTATATATTCCCCCTTGGACACGAGTAATAATTTATTAGAAACATCGACACATAAGGCAATTCAAGATACTGCCAAAGCTAAACGCCATATTATTTCATCAGTTTTCTGTGCAGTGTGAAGGATATCATATCTTCTTAATCTTTCTTTCATGCTAGCAAAAACTGATACTTTTTTTTGGTCTGTTATCTAATTAAAATAACCGTGTGGTGAAAGCTGAAGCAGAAGTAATAACAAGGCTTGTGTAAAGAAAAAGGAAAAACCTTTCTCTGCCCCATTAAGCAGAATTAAAGTGACATGAAGTTGATATTGAAGAAAACATGGTCTCAGCATTGGCAAAATTCCAAGGCGGTTATAACAGACAGGAACATAAGCAAGAAAGGAAGAGAACAGTAACTAGTTATGCTACAAAAGTTAGAACACAGAACCTCGTATGGAAATGGTTATGTCTAGGTAAGAAAGAGAAACCTCGGAATAGATGTGATCAGATTCAGGATTGGTGCCTTGAGCAGGGAGGCCAAGAGCAGCACCTATGTCAGCAACAGCAGGTTGGAGCTCTTTCACAGAGAGTTTGCCATCTCTATCTGTGTCTAACTCGTGGAACTTATTGTCGACGAAGGTGGTGAAAACTTGGTCGTTTCCAACCAACTCCATAATATTGGAACCGTCTAGAACCTGTCCGTTTCCACCACTTTTCTTCCTGCTCAGCCTCCCACAACCTGTCTCCATTCTCTCTCCCTTCAACGCTTCTTCCCTTTTTTCTTGTGACTCTTGTGACTTCCTCGCTGCTCTCGTGACTCCCACACCGCCAAAAGTCACTTCTCTTCAGATCACTCTTTTCCTTTTCTATCTCTCTCTATGCTCTTCCCCACTTCCTCTATTTCTCAACCATCTCCTTTCTCTTCCCCTTTATTTATTCACTCTTCCTCCTTCTCACCTTAACACTTTTTCAAATATTAGAATTAAATTAACTAATGAACTAAAATTATGCATAATAATATAAGATATAGATCATGCATATCTATGTGATATAAGAAGTGTGAAGTGTTTCTGAAGATAGCCACGTGTTTATCAGAATGAATATACACATGCCCAACAAAAGGGACTTCATGATTGGTTGGGAGTGCTATATCTTTTCTCTGTTGTTGTATTCTGTTTCTTTACAATTTTTAATGATATTAGTCTTGAAGAAATACCATTTAAATTATTAAACATGTAGTACCAATAATATTTATATTAAAATATAAAATAATTTGATAAATGATATTATTTGAATGAATATAAAAACCCCGGAGTGGGTCCATTGGAGAAATTTGATAATATTGTGATGAGAAGAAAGAAAAAAGAGGTGAAATTGGGTAATGATGAAATTTGGAGGTGGGAGGGACCTTTGGGCGGTTGGATCTCCCTCAAGTGCCAACAAATCACTAATGTCCAAACATAATCTACCTAATGGAGGTAAGGTTTGTTGGTTTTGTGTATGTATCTACCTTGTTCTTCTCTTCTTTCAACCCAACTCCATTTTAACTATAACATTACCATTTTTAGCTTTCAAAGGCACCATATATGATATATGTAATATTTATCTAGAAGTATATTAATATATACTAATTTTTATCATCTATTATATTTAAAATTATTATTACTAACTTATCATTGATTTTACTAATGATATATATAAGTACAATATAAGTAAATTAAATAAATGAACAAATATAATTTTAAAATAATAGAAATATATACAAATATACTAATAATATTAATATTAACAATTCACATTGTTATGTCATCTGTCCAACATATAAACTTAGTACATTTGACTTACTAAATTAAAGAAAGTATGATAAGAATTAAAAAGGTTTCTTAAATTTAACAAAAGTATGTCATGATCAATGCATGTATTACACATAGCTCAGTAAGTAAAAGAAAACTTCATAAAAGCACTCTTGTTCATAACATGAGAAGAAAGGTTTAGGTAGAAAGGTAAATTGTGTTATAAAATATCAAATAGTAGAACAGAAGTCACTATATAAAGATGCTTTCATTGAGATTCTTGGACGGTGAGATTGGTCAAAAGAAGCACTACAATTGTGACTAAGTTAGCCTGCTAGACTGCTATTCCATCACATAGATACATAGATAGATGGCTTATTATCAAAATTATGAAAGTGTTTATTTATTAGGTGCTTCCTAAAGGTAAGAAGTGTAATCAATTCCATTAATTTATTTATTTTTTCACCAGTCTCTGTACTATTTTGCTTCCCAAGTTTTACTATATATGAAGATGAAAGGGAGTGAATTTCCCTTAATTTGACCAGATTGCTTTTATTTCAATGCGTCCGTAAATGAAAGGAAGGACTCTGTGAACCTCCTTGTTCATTCTCACACTTTGGAAAGTTTAAAATATCTTAGTTTTCTTTGTGAGAATTTCATAAACCTAGCTAAAGCTGCATATGCTCTTCAAAATCACACGTTGGAACATCTTAAAATTTGATTACTTGTAATCAAATATAACATGATTAATGTAATGGCCTTTTATAATCCATTACATGTAATTTATCATTGATTATGTAAGCCTAAAAACATACAAAGTACAACATTACCAAAAATCCGATAGAAAATATAGAGTGCACTAATTTAGATTAATTTAATATATCAGCATCATGGTAAATAATAATAAAAACAACAATTATAATATTTTTGTATGCTTTATGACTTTCCATCACACATCTAAACAAAGCTAATCCAAAGTGGTCCAAGATAGCTCAAATTTGAAAGGAAGAGATGTTACATTATTACTCCACTTCCAAGGTCGACAAGACTAGAATTGGTGGTCGTTGGTTCCTAGAGCTACTCAAAGACTCAGATAATTTACTTTGATTGCTTCCCATACAAACAGTAATTCATGTCTAAAAAAGACATTTTGTAAGAAGAAACTCTTCAAAAATGGTTTTGCTCAGTCACATGATAACATTGATATGTTTGGATAAACATTTGCAGCATTGCGTTTCAATAAAAATTAATGTAAAGTACCGTGATTGATTTGGATTTGAATAACTTTTGTGAGAGATGCTGTGATCTCAATATGTGATTAAAATATGCTTTTCTTGTATTGTTCTCTTCCAGGATGGTCCACCTGGACAATTAGGAAATTAATTTGTGCTTAGAAAAATAACTTTCACTGGTTAAACATTATGACAAAACAGTCCATTTTCTTGTTCTCAGGATAGATCTTACAATTATTAAAACAAGACTTTTTACCCGCATTTTATTGAAATTTAATTTTGTTTAAATAACAGCTAAAAATAAAATGTTATTTGAACACAATAGTTATGTGTTAAATTTCTTATAAGAAAGTCACCGAAAAGATTTGAATCAGATTTGACAAGAATGAAGATAAGAAAGTCATGCATAATATTTTAACTTTTGAGGTATTAATCGTGGAGCCGAAATGTCTGATCTTAACATCAATTGAAGGCAAAATAATTGCTTTTGTGTTATGATCTGCACTTTACTCGTTGCTAATCAGTGTACATTAAACTCAGTCATACAAGCTAGCATTCACGGATGCAAAACCTGCTTCTGTCAACAACACAACTCATGGAATCCAAATAGGGTTACGTGAACAATAATAATAATATTACACGGGGAGAATAATGCTCATGCAAGAAACACATTTTACAATTTCCTTTGTATCTTCACAACTTGTTTATGACTCTATTACAAAATATATTAAATTTAAACCATATAAAAAATTTCAAAATGACTAATGTTAAGTATTAATTGTTTTTATATACCTTTGAATCAATAATTTATTTCTTATTCAAAATAGTGTAAGTGTGTGGAAAGTAGTTAAAATGAGATTACAAGTAAGAAGCTCACTAACTCACAAAATTGTAAAATCGTAATAAAAATAGTAAATTTTATTTATCTTTTAAATATATATATATATATATATATATATATATATATATATATATATATATATATATATTTTTTTTTTTTTTTATATATAATAAAAAAAAAAAAAACAAACACACACAAAATTATAAAAAAATAATAAAAAAAATAAATTTTTTTTATATTTTATATATATATATATATATATATATATATATATATATATATATATATATATATATTTAATATTTTTAATCGGTAAAGAAAATAAGTAAAAAAATTAGAAATAAAAGAACGAGAGATATTATAAAAGAAATAGAAAGACATATATCTTAAAAGTAGTTTTGTTTAGTTTTATTTTAATTGAGATTGAAACTTATTTAATATGAATAACATAAAATATTCTTAATTTAGAATTAATTTTAAATTTTAATGACCTTGTGCATTATACGTAAAATTGTTTAATAAAACTCTTCTAAAATATAATATAATTGTTCTTATTCTTAATACGTGTAGAATAGTTAGCTGTAATTGTATATAGTACTTATCAGTAGCTATTAATTTATATATTTGTTTTCAACTTAAAAGGATATTTTGAGACTAGGGATTCCTTTTCTTGCTGTTTCGACCTGAGTAAATTTTTGTTTAATGTTATGGGAGTTGGGAGAGGAAGGGTAGTACATCCGCACATGTATAATGCTGAATCTGGAATGGGTTATGTAGTCCTGAACACTACTTAGAATTTGGAAATCATAGAAGCCTACCTCTAGAAATTTATACTTGGGAGGAAACATTTTTAACTAATAATCCATTGGCATGATCTTTCAACATAAGCCTTCTCATACTGCCTAAGAATATACAAAAATTAGACCCTCATGTACAGGGAGCAGGACCAAGGACTTTAGCCAGATCCACATTAAGACTAGATGATTGATGACCACCTATGGATGCAAGTTATACTAATTGTAGAACTCAGTCTCTTTCTGGAGCATCACCAGAAGCTCTTCTTGCACTGAGGTTTCCAGCATATGACCAAACTCTCTCAAACTCAGATTTGGCCAACTTGTCTGCCTTTGAATCTGCACCCTCCTTTGGAGCATTTCTCTTCATATCATGTATCCTTGCAGGACTACACGGGCTCCCGGTAACAGGAGAGGAGGAACAAAACGTTGGTGTTGCAAATGGGGAGGCATATGGGGTGTGTTGAATTGAGAATGGACTAGGAGAGAATCTCTTCTGGATGGGCATGCCACCAAAACCTCCCCTACTGAACAATGAGAGAGAATCTGCAGCCGCACATCGCTTTATACTATCATCTACGTAAAGGACATCATCAATCCTGGCCATTATGTTAAAGGCCAAGCTCTCCATCACTCTTGAATAACTTTCAAGAATAGACTGCCCAACATCCTGTAAGGGAAAAAACAAAAGCCACACAAACTTAGACTATACACCAAGCCACCTTTCTCCCAACACAAACACAATCCTCAGTAAATACTTGATATTCCGTCAATAATAACTTGTGCAAAGAACCCCTAATAGTTCTTTAGACCATTGTCAGGTCATGGAATGGTTGCTCAAATTTTTGAATGCTAACTGGTACTAACCAAAAAAGTTCTCAATCAGATGTACATAAAATATGCCACGTGGCCAATGCCTTGACAAAAACACTTGGTATGAGTTCAATTCAAACTAAAGATTAAGGGGAAAAAGTAATGTACCTTATTATATTGAATTTTGGCCATATCTAGTGCAGTCTGAGGGAGCCCTGGAAATCGGTGTTTCAAGCTTTCTAGAAGTGTCTCTGCCCGTTGGGCAAGAAAATGATTCTTGTTCTTTTCACTGTCAGCAACAAGTCCCTTCACCTTTCCACCCCAAGACCGTCTGGCTTTTGCTGAACTTAGATGTTTCTTATGATCCTTCAGCCTCCATACATGTATGGCAGCCTCAATTCTATTAGCTATATCCAGAGTGTGGTGCTCTGACGAAAGATCCAAACAATCAAGGAGACATTCAGGAGAGAACTGGTCTGCCGTTATGTATCGATAAATTATATCCCCCAGACAAGCCTTTCCGTTCTGCATTAAATTTGCACAAGAGAACACACAGGCATTTCAGTCTTCAGCAAGTTCTAACTTACTCTAAAGAAACAGGAGTCCCAACTACCTATGAAGACATTACTGAATTGCTACCCTCTTTTTTACTTGAACCATGATTTTAGCACTCAAAAACCATACATTTCACAAAATTATAAGCTTGTGCAACTCACAGATGCATTGTTAGAATTGATGACTGACTGCCAACTACTTGTAGCATGATACTCTCTCACAACAGTCATAACTAAACAAAAATTACGAGCAGGAGCTATTTTATTTCCTATTTGCAGCACAGAACATGATTACTTACCTTGGGTAAGGACTCCACATATGCGCCGGGAATTTCCATTTCCGCAATCACAGAAGTATTAATTGCGACAGCAGCTTTTAGTATCTGATTGGTGCAATCCCGACATTGCTGCAACCTTTTCCTATTTTCCTCGGACAAGCCATTTGGGGGTAACTTGGGAGAGGGAAGCCACCATTTCTCCTCCTGCCTAACCGATGGTCTACCGTAGGCATCACAATCCTTGGAATCACCCAATATGATTCCCCGGTCAACATACCAAAACTGTGTGTCGTGAAACCCGTCAAGCATACTAAGCAGCATCCCATCAAGCTTCTTTAGAGCCGGAAGATTGATGTACAAATCCGAGCGAGGACGCGTCGCCATCACCTCGTAGGTTCCACCCCCAGGAAACTGCTGCACTGATGGCACCAGCTCCACGATGGAATCACTCACGCACAGCAGCCACTCCATTTCCCTACGCCACATAGCCTTCTTCTGTGCTGCCAGCGGTTCCAACCTCCACAGTTCGCCAAACACAGTTGCTGCAATTACCATCAAAACACACATTTCACAAACACTGAGTGTTCACTCTTTTAAACCCACTTCAACTATCTTATCCATAACCACTTGACACTTGGCTTCCATATAAACACTGGACTAACTACTTCCAAAGCTTAAGTCATTCATTAATTTCATCTCATGAACAAAATTCAATTCATTTTAAACATCTTTCTATTTTTTTCCTTATATAGTTAATTTATCTAAAGCACTAAACAAATTAATTAATACACGACAGAGTCACTAACCAGAGAGATTAGTTATAGCATTGGAGATAGCAAGCGCAGTGCACACGCCCTTTCCACCACCAGACATGTCTTCTCCCAGAAGCAGCTTAGCGAACCGCTCCTTCATCATTTCCACTTCTGCAATAACCAATCGCTCTTCACATTCCACACTCTCGCTCTCTTTCACTCTCAATTAAAAGATAAAGCGATTCGCGAAGAAGCGGGAAGAAGGGAGAGGAAGAGAGTACCGGACAGATCGAGGTCGCGCTTGTGATCCCAAACGACGACGTCCTTGCCGCCAATGACGGGAAGCATCACCTGCGGCGGCGGGAAGTTGAAGTGAGACGCGACGGGGCGCGGAGAGAGGTTGGCGGAGCTGGAAGCTCCCTCGGCGTCGAAGCGGCGCGTGGAGAAGCTGCCGCAGCTCTCGGACTCGCTGACATCAGCGCTGAGGCTGTAGCTGCCGCAGCGGTCGCTCTGCTGGTCGGAATTTTCTTCGGACGAAACGCTCCCCATGGTTCCCGCGAAATCTCACGCAGATCTCAGACACATTGGTTTTACAGAACGTTAGCAATAGCAAGGAAAAATGGTAAAGTGGAAAATAAAAGTGAAGAAGAGTGGGGTTAACTCGCAACGTTCTCTCTCAGTTCACTGTGTGAGATAGCGCAGTAGTGGTGGTGGTGATGATTTGATGGGAGTAAAAGCAGGAAAAGAGACGCCGTTTGCAGGGAGTGTCTTTCCGTTACACCACGGTTAAGTTAAGCACCCGACAAGGTCCTTTTCCCTGGGACCCACCTCTCGACGTTCTATTTTCCTTCCACCATGTAAATTTTCGTGACGTGGCGTCCTCTGGTTGGATGCCAGTGGAGCGAGAAACCGTTGATCATGGATCACGATGGAGGAACTTACGTTACCAAACGGCGGTTATCTATGCATCGGGATATGTGTGGGCAATGTTAATCTGTGCCCAATCTCATGTTTAATTCCAGAACCATGGGATTAGCGGACGCTAGTTCTAATGATGGGTCCCAGTTTAAAAAGGTTCCACGGTAAAGAAAACATGGCATGGCGCAGACAATACTGACATAGTGTGTAGCGAAAGTATTCCCGTTTGAATCACGTTAACTTTTGTTGGTTTGTTTTATTACAAATGCGTTGCAATTTGCATAGGCTTTTTCTCTGGTGGTGTGCTACTATGGTACAGTGCGGTAATGTGTTTGGTACAGAAGAGGAAACCCAATCACGCGTCGTCGTAACCTGAGGCAGAACAAATCTTTTGCGTCACGGAATGCGATCAGAGGGTGGTGAGGGGCTACCTTTTTCATTTACTTTCTTCCTACGCACTTCGTAGCCGTTGATTTCAGTCCACGCCCACACTCCTGGAACCTGCTTATACGTTTCATCAACTACTTGGTCTCGTTCTTCTTTAAAATCCAGGTACCATTTTAGCGTTCAAATTACTGGACCATCCTATTCTCGAACGAGGTTAACATAATTGAGACCAAAAGTTTCAACCAAAACACACAGAGAAAAAGATGCCTTTGCTTCAATCATAAAAGAACCGGAAACACGTGTATGTTGATTGCAGTTCAATGCTGCAAATATTACAGCTCTTCGCTTGTTAATCCTATAATCTTAAACATGTTTACTAATTTCACTTTTCAAGGGTTGTCTTAAAAGATTTCGTGTCGTTCTGGACAATGCTGAATGATGAAACAAATAAATGAAATATGAAGACATGTCCGTGATAAGTTAAAATCTTAATGTTTATAGACTCTCTTAGACACCCAAATGCCAAGACATTGTTATTAATATTGTTTGTGTGTACAGCCTATACATTATTATAAAGTGAATTTGAATAAAATACGAACATGGGCAGTTTGAAACAATACTTTATAGATAACGTGTACGCATATACCACACTTAAGCTTCTTCTTCTTTATATACTTTACCACTCCATGGACCATAATGAGTGCAGCTTTTGTTTTTATATAAGCAGTTTAATTAGAATCTTCAATTAACCAGCCCTGCTTACTATATCTTAAAGCAAATTCTTGTTAAGCTTATGTGGCTATATGGGGTATGAGATATCATCTTAAAACCAATTGGTAAAACTGAATCATCATGAGTATTAATTGGTTTAAGTTGCTCTAATTTTCAAATATGGACAGAAGTCCATGAATGGAAGCTAAGAATAGGATCACATAAATTAGAAAGAGCAATGCCCACCTGCTGCATCCTGATAATTTTTATTTATCTCTTCTAAAAAAAATTTAAATTATTAACTAGTCTTTTTGTCGTCTAATCTTAATTAATGTAATTCTTTTTTTAAGTAAAAATGAAAAAAAAATGTAGTAGAAAATTTTATATTTTATCTCTCCTTATTTTAAAGATCTCTTATTTATACACTCTTTAAGAAACTTATTTAATTTAATTAAAAACAATTAATTGACTGGTAATTTGTATTATTGTATCGAAATTGAGATTTATTTCTTGAATGCTTCTGAAATCATATTAGTAAAAATATATCAATTGATTAAGAGTAATTCTTTAAAAGTAATCAATGTATTATTCAATTAGTTTTCTGAAAATATCTTATAAACAGGGACGAGGACAGTAGTTGATTTCATGTTTTTCATGAAAAAAAAAAAAAAAAAAAAAAAAAAAAAAAAAAAAAAAAAAAAAAAAAAAAAATAAAATTTCAAAAAACAAAGATTGTGTGATAGAATTGGTTTTTTGGTTTTTATTA
>Ga0099825_1000339_pt1 | contig 46592 bp, 27 predicted proteins | sample SiratroredBW_FD_76838 | JGI IMG/M metagenome (GOLD analysis project Ga0099825, IMG submission 76838) | Root nodule microbial communities of legume samples collected from California, USA - Siratro red BW | ecosystem: Host-associated > Plants > Roots > Nodule | place: USA: California | collected...
AGCGATGTATTGTTTAACTCTCATAAACTAATAAAAAGGGATTAAAGTCTATCTAAACACCTAAAATGACAAATTTATGTTGCTAAATTTTCTTAACAACAGATAAAAATCCATGTCATGATAAGACATAACAAACAAAAGATTATGTTTCAATACATAAATAAAACACTACAAGAAAAAAAAAAACTATTTAGAGACCAATATTTAGATATCAAAGTTTTAGTGACCTATGCCATTAAATTCTAAACTGGTATCTAATTAAGTTAGAGACTAATTTAGAATCTAATGGTATAAGTCACTCAAACATTAGTAGTTAATGTTAGATACCAATTATTTGACTTAATTGGTCACTAAATTCAATCATTACTTCTATTTTGTAGTTATTTAGCAATAAAAATATAATTTAGTGACTATTTTGATCACAATTAGTAACAATTTTATTTGCTAGCTAAAAATTGGTCTCTAAACAATCTTTTTCTTATAGTGAAAAGAACAACAAATTACATTTGAAATTTTAGAAACATAATGTCCATTGATATTATTTTTAAAAACTAATAGATAGCATCAATTCTAATATTTTTCAACATTTAAACAATAAACCAATTGTCATAATATTCTTATTATCATAATAAGCATCATATACTTCATCATTTTAGTCACCGTCACGAACATCTCTACGATATTTGACAAATGTGAAAAGGTATCCAACCTAAATAAATTTAATAGGAAAAAAAAATCATGAACTAGAACTCTGTAACAAATGCAAGAAAAGGTAACTAGAACTAAACAAAAAAGCCTACATACAGTAAAACTTGTACAGTTTGACACTCGTTTCTCATTGAATAAATTATCATCCACCACTTACGAACTAAAAATTGCAATAAAATTCTTAGATACAATAACAATTTTTTACTTACAAATATTTTCATGAAAGTAGATGATTTCACCAAAGAAGGTTAAAGCAACTAAAAATTGGTGGATTTTCATCTTTAAGAGACAATCAATATATAGCAAAAAAATTCCATGTTTTAATCCTTGTTGTATAGGAAATCTCGTACAACCAACACTAGTTATAATAACTAATTTAAATTTTAATGATTGTATATATTCTTTTTTTCTAGCACTCGAAACAAACCCATTTAAATTTTTAAATTTAATATTAGAGCCATAATAAACATACCATTTTTCTTTTATCAAAAACTTTAACAACACCATGCTTTTGCTTATTTTTTTAATTATTGTTTCAGTTACTTGTATTACACTATGTGTGTACATTTACTTCTTTTCCTTAGTATTAATTCCAAATTTAACTCGACATAAAGCAAAAGGTAAGAACTGGTTTTTTGGGATCACACCAAAAGTGATTTTTGCATGAGCAGTGAAAAAATATTTCGTCATGCTATAGAGACGAGCTCGTTAATTTAACTTTTTAAACATTCAATTTCTTCCTTCACAAAAATCTCATTCTTCACCTTCTCCCAAAACGTGATTCCCCTTTCCTTAATCTAAAATCATAACGAGTGGCTAGCTTAGACTTGAATCCCAAAAAAAACACATTTATAATTTACCCGTAATCTTAGTTTATCCCACTCATTATAATCAATCCCTGCACGCACGCAACTAATTTATTTGCCTTCAATTCCATTGCTACGCCTCCACAACCAAACAACTTTTTTAAGGAAAAAAAAAAATGGTTCACACTTCAGATAGCATTGGGATTTACCCGTTGCGCATAAATAGAAGGAGGGGGCAAGAAAATGGATTAAGGTGTGAGGGGTGAGAGAGAAAACAAAGCGCTGGTGACCTCTCGCCGGAAAACGAACGGTTAGTTATTTTCCGGCGAGCGTGGAGGAACGGTCACCGGAGAAGAGGGAAGAGGGAAGAGAAAGAGAATGGGAAGAAAGCGATTGGTGAAGTTCGAGGAGTTGCCGGCGTACCTGAAAGACAACGAGTTCATCCTGGATCATTACCGGTCGGAATGGTCCGTTAAGGAGGCGTTGTTGAGCATCTTCATGTGGCACAACGAAACCCTAAACGTTTGGACGTGAGAAACTTTGGTCATTTGTTTGTGCATTGTTCTCTCGTTCATTCGCTTTTTTCTGCGCTGAACACAACATGATTGTTTTTTCTTTTTTTTCTGTTTTGTTGTGTAGGCATTTGGTTGGGTTTCTTATATTTGCGGCGCTGACACTGCTCGGAGGTTGTCTCTCGAGTATCTTCAGGTATGATTTAACGGTTTTTTGGGAGAGAAGATAACAGAGATGAATGAATGAAGTGATATATGATGCTACGTCGTTTTGCAGGGTAGGGGAGATGGAGTTGTTCAATGTCGGGAAGGAATTCAACGGTTCTCTCTCCGTCACTGCATTCCTGGTTTGTTTTTATTTATTTAATGCAATTTATTATAGAAAAAAATGTTATTTTAAACTAAGTTTCAGTGGATGAATTTTTAAGATAACTGGTTAGATGCTATAATTTTCTGATTTGAAAACTACAATTGGATGATGTATCGCGATGTGAGGTTTAACTCAATAGATTATTATTAATAACTATTATTGAGATTTTAATTTTTATATGAATTTTAAATGTTAAAAATACAATTTTATATCTTATTTTAATTTTTGACATCTTTCATTACGATATTATAGTTTATATATCATTATTATAATAATTTTAATAATATCTATTCGATCTTAATATAGTTAAGGTTGAATTATTGAAATTTAGTTTCTTAACCGATTATGAAATTGTTGTTCGATATGACAGCGAGGTGTAAATACGCATGCTGCTCGCAATTTGCTTGAGATGTTGCACATATATTAGGCATGAAATGAAAGTGTCCCCATTTTTTTTACGATATTTATTTGATTAAATTAAGACAATACTCTTTAATATATATTTTTGGTAAAAGAATAGTAACAATAGATTTTCTAACATATTCTTTCAAATATATTTTCTCTGCTCTAAGACAATTTTAGTTTTTTCAGCTATTTTTTCAACAATAACTTTCCATGAAATAAGGAGTAATCAATCCAAAATTACTGGTCAAGAAAAGATATAAAATAGTAAGAAGTTAGGAATAATTTTACTAAATTATATTAATTAAATATTTTATAATCAATAACATAGAGCAAATACTTATTAGTAATTAAAATTTATTAAAAATAATAAAACTGTGATCGTCACTCTTTACACTATAAACTTTCATGCATAATTTTGTAATCTTCAATTAAATTTTAATCGATGATAAATAGTGGATTAGAATGGGTGTATTGGAGACTCTTTTGACAGCACTGGTGATTTGTTTTTTTTTTTCAGGATTCGCATTTGAGCCACATATTGGTACCATCTATGATTCATGATCTGGGAGATGGTGGCGCAGAAACAATTCCTAGATGGCCGTGGTTTGTTTTTTTGGCTGGAGGAATGGGCTGCTTGGCTTTCAGTAGTATTTCCCATCTAATGGCATGCCACTCAAAATGCTTCAACCTGTTTTTCTGGCGTCTAGATTATGCAGGAATTTCTCTCATGATAGTGTGCTCCTTCTTTGCTCCAATTTACTATGTCTTTTTCTGCAATCCTTACATAAGGACATTCTATTTGACCTCAATAACTGTGTTTGGAGTCCTGGCCTTGATAACCCTTCTTGCCCCTTCACTTTCTTCCCCTCACTTACGACCCTTCAGAGCTTGTTTATTTCTTTCCATGGGATTTTCAGGTGTCATTCCTGCAGTTCATGCTCTGGTAACCCATTGGGACCACCCGCATGTTGTTGTTGCATTAGGATACGAGCTTCTAATGGCCATTCTATATGGCACAGGAGCTGTGTTCTATGTTACTAGAATACCAGAGCGATGGAAGCCTGGGGCATTTGATATCGCAGGTCATAGTCATCAGATTTTTCATGTTTTTGTTCTTCTTGGGGCGCTTGCACACACTCAAGCCACGCTGCTGGTAATGGAATTTCGAAGGAGATCGCCCACATGTGCATTTTAGACAAGTTGGCATCATAATTATGTTGATTGATCGTTCTACTAAAATGGCTAGCTAATTATGAGCCGCCACCAACAGTTGATGTATATATATATTAATTCAATCATTATGTATATTAGAAACAGAAAAGTTTAATACAACAGTTACATTTGAATCTTACAAACGCTAATAACCTAGTTTAAAAATGTAAATTTAATTCAAAACAAGACAATTTATTAAAAATGGTATTTGAAGTAAATCACAACTCCGTCACTATCAAACCCGGAATTTTTAGTGCCAAACATTCTCCTCATTTAAGAATAAAATTATGAACAAGTTCTTAAGAAGATCTAAGGGGTGCTTCTACTAACTCGAAAAAGTAAACACAGGCCTGACAAATGAAGCCTTAATTGTCTTGCAATTGCAACCCAGTGATCAGCCGTAAGAGTATTTTCATTTTGAATGAGCAAAGGAAAGTAGCAGAAAACTAAAACAATTTAAGACATGGCCAATTAGCTACGTAAGAAAGCCTTTCCCCCTCTATCATGGTGTCGTTCACAAAATCGCGCTATCAATTCGAACTCCCATAGAAGTATGTACCAAGCTATGTGAGGCCTTTCACAAATCCTCATAAACAATTAGTTCTGCCTCAAAGACCTCCTCAGTCCAGACAATTCCCGGCATCGCTTTTTGGTATCTCCATAGGCATTAAACCCCAGCTAGGAGGAAACAGTTTCTTTTTTATTTCGTTTTTATCATTTTACTAAGAAAAGCTTATCACTCCTTAGCTTGTGACCTCAATCATATCAGCTTCACTGTCACTGTAATCACCCCAACACTTGATTTGCTTTTTCTGATCCACTTCATCCTTCTTGATTACTTTGTCTTCGTTACTAAAATCAGATGGGGGGCTGAGATCTGCCTGCTTTTCTTCTACTTTAGGAGTAGAGTTTTCACTGCTGGCAGATAGTTCTTGAGGATTTTGCTCAACATCCTTCTTTTCAGAACTTACATCTGTTGCAAAAGAATTTTTACTTTCCTCTTCCAGAGTCTGACTTTTGTTTTCAAGATCAGTTTCAACACACACAACTTGTGATGAATCAGTTGAAATGGTTGGAGATGGTACAGTACCATTTTGAGTGCCTTGGATACCATTTGGAGAAGCAGGATATCCACTAGGTGACCCTGGCATACCATTGTGAGACACTGGGGGAAAATTATTAGGAGACCCTGAAATGGCATTTGGAGAAGTCATATATCCGTTAGGTGGAACAACATAACCATTAGATACCCAATGTTGACCAGGTACAAACTCTGTGGCATGTGGATTCATTATTCTAGGAGGACTGTTGGGGTTACCATCAGGGGAGGGTTCAGCTGAGAGGAATACAGTTTTATTGCGCGGAACACGGTTCCCATATCTGTTATAGCCACCGGATATTCGTGGACCATATGGAACCCTAGCCGTAGCTGACTGATGCGGAGATCTTCGGGGACTGACGGGAAGCAAAGGAGCAATATTTACTGGTGGGGGCAAAATACCTCCATGATCTTTGAAACCTGGAACAGGAACAGAGCCAAAAACTGGAATTGTGGATGGATTAAAGGGTGGAGCAGCTGCAGAAAGTTTCTTGGTTGGTTCCTTTCCTGTTTCTGTTTCTTGTTTTTCTCCTTCTAATGGTAGTGACTTACAGACTGCATTGTGGCTAGATGATTCATGTTTCTCATCTCCCTCGTTACCCGTATCGTTGTCAAGTAACTGTTTCTCGTCTTCAACTAAAATGGTCAGGGGATTTGAATTGTGGGAAGTTGCTTCACAACTTTCTTGCACCGGTACCTCTGATTCACCTGTAGAGGCACTGTTGTTTATACTATCTAAACCAGAATTCTCAATCTCGACAACTGTGATGTTTCCAACTTCACTTTTCTTCTCTATTACGGAAACAACGCTAGCTTCCTCGATTTTAAGTGCATTCTCGTCGTCGGCATTACTATTTACTGTTTCTCTGTTACCGTTCACCACAGTAGTTTCCCTTTCTTTTTGTTCTTCATGAACAGGGATTTCTATTTTCTCATCAATTGTTTTCTGAGCAAAATCTTCCACATCATTCGTTGCCACAATATTTTGAGTCTCCTTTATTGCAACTATCTTGGCACTAATCTCAGAATTTTGTTGGATAGGATTTCCTTTTGGTGACTGTTCAGCAACTGCCTTCACAATTGTCCCAGGTGGGGCTAAGGCTACTTCTTTGTACGAATAAAGTTTACCTGCTGTTTGAACACCGACACCAGTGCTAGAAGGAGCTGGTTTAGCAATTTGATCACTTGGAGCAGGGCTGGCTGGAGCTGACTTAGAGTCTGTTAACTTCTCTGCTCCACCATCGGGGGCATTACCGCTATTCAGCTTTGGACTGAAGCTTGCACTCTTAACAAACTTTTTTGGAACAGAAGGGGATGGTCCGACAATGGTCTCATTTAAATTTGTTCTTGGAGAAGAGAAATTAGTAGGCTTGCCTCGATATCTTGATTGAGAAACATTCATGAAGTTAGTGTTTAGTTTTGCTAGGGTGGGCCTTCTAGATGAAGATGACTTGCGCCCAGTGAGTGACCGACTTTTGGGAACAGCTTCCTGCCATCCTTCATCTGAGCTGTCATCCTGTGTCAGGCTATTATTACTTTCATTGAGGATCGTTAGGTCTATGTGAGTGGATTCCACTTTATCAATCCCGTTGTCTTTAATTTGAGCTTCAGATTTATTTTCTTTATCACTGGTAGTCTCTGTGATTGAATAACCTTTAGACGTATCTTCATCCTTCTGATTTTCATCTGAAGCTGTTTCCCAGTTTTGGCCTGGTTTTCCCTTTAACTGTAAAATAGATGATAATTTAGTTTGTTTCACTACGAGATATGAAATTAATTTTACAATTATTAAGAGATAAAGAAATGTGAGCGTATTCACAGGTATATCCTGGGTAAAAAGAAGATATGTATTACCTTGGCACGAGCCTTTTTCTGTGCTTCCCGTGCTTTCTGATCAGCATCCGGTGTTATGTAGTCCAAGAGGTCTGACACACTGATAGAAGGCATTTTTATCGTCATGAGCTTTAAAAGGTACTTGAAGGAAAAAATGAACAGATTTAATAAAATCAAAGTCATATAAGACTAGATTTAAACAATGATTAAATTTTTCTGCAGACATTAATGATGGGATTAGAATTTATGACAGTTATTGGAAAAAATTAAGAGCAGTTACATAGCATCATTTGTGTATTGATTTATTAGGTTTAGCTATGTAGTTTAGGAGCAGTTATTTTATATATTGTCTAATGGTAGGAAGTTATCAAGGTTTATAGCAGTTATTATGTTATTCTTATAAAAGATGGACTGCAGGACAGAGGATGCCAGAAGAGTGTTCATTGGCAAATGATCATTCTTAGGTTGATGTTGCTTTGGATACAGTTGACCAGATTGAGCAAAACATTGACAAAATTGGTCCTATACACAACCTGTTGGATGGTGAAAAAATATGCTCTGCTGGAATTAGATAAAGTTCTCATGTTTAAAGTGGAATTCTGGAAGAGGAAATCGAAAGTGAAATCGCATCTACTTGGTGATAGAATATAGAATATTTTAATCAAATAGCCAAGATCAAGAAAGCTTCCAAAATGATTATTTTCTTAAGAAATGATACAAAATATTCTTACAAAGCAGGCAGAAGGATATTCAGAACAATATACTTCAATATTCTCAAGTTCTGTTTAATGTAGCTTTGTCTAGTGTTCTGATTTGATCAGCAGAACTATTCCTTGCGTGGTTAATGATTCCGACGGTCAAAACGGTGATGTTTTTAGGAAGTTTCATTTTATTTTATTTTATCATTGCTATAGTTTTATTTATTACAGTGGTATATTGCTATTAATACTATGTGCATTTAGAAACAATCCCATAATAACCGGAATTTGTTTCAATTGAATTAACTCTATATTTCCTTAAATACCGAACAAGCTCATGTATTTATGCGTCCAATGGCCTCATTATTGAAATACATATGAAATATATTATTCTTTCTAAATTTGATATGGCATCGGAGCTCCTGGCCTCATTATTGAGTTAAACTCTTTGCCTAAAAGAGGGGATAATCGATGAGTCTTCATGTGTGTTAACACACCTCAATAGAACCGGATTGCTAAAAGAAAAAATCGGCGCTTAAGAGCTCTACTTTTTCAATATCACGTCCCTAAGAAATTTTGGGAGGATGCCCTTCTTATTGTCCCTCATCCCATCAATAGGTTATCCTCTAAGATCTTAGTATCAAAGAGTCTCATGGAAGTCCTATCCATGTTCTACCCATACCTAGACCCTACAAATAAACTCCAACCTAGAATATTTGGGTGTGTATCCTTTGTGCATGTTATAGTCATCGAAGGGGAAAACTGGATTTTTTAGGATACTCAACGACACAAAGGGATATAAATGCTATCACCCACCATTCAAAAAATTTTGTGTTAAGAGGTGTCACCTTCAATGAACAAGAGAGCTATTTCAAGCATCCTCATCTTTAGGGGAAGAATACAAGAGAGGAAGATGAGCCTATCTAGCTTTAAATATGACATTTTAAATTGCACCTGAACCTCTTGGACCTACAGAAACTGTACCTGAACCTGGACCTAATGAGGGTGAAAATTTGGAAAAAAATCTGGTTTATTCAAGGAGATAAAAGGCCAATCCAGGATCTGTCCATATCCAAGAATCCAACCTACCAACATTCCATGAGTTTTTCTATGAAAATTCAGAAGCACATCTGGATCAAAACCTAAACTTCTCATTGCCCTTAGAAAGGGAACTAGAACATACACCCAACAGACTCAACAACCACTTTACCCTTTATCAAATTTCCCATCCTTTGAAAAATTCTCCCCTACACAAAATCTTTCTCACAAACCTAAACTTTATAACCACATCTTCCTCTATATTTGAAGCATTATTTGATGGGAAATGGAAACAAGTAATGGATGTGGAAATGGAGGTGTTAAACAAGAATATGACTTAGGAACTTGTCACCTTACCAACTGGAAAAAACCACTGGAGTGTAAGTGGGTACATACAATGAAATATCGTACAGATGGGACATTGAACTTTAAATTTACTTTGTTCTATTAGTAGATCTATTTGATTAGAAACACAAAGTTCAAAAGTCACATGCTTATTTTAAACATTGCTCTCGGTCTTTATTTATTTAAATTCTCAAGCACTCCACAGCATTATTTTTTTACTTTTTTTTTTTTTGAAATTATAACAAATAAGCTTGCTTGTTGTTCAGCCAACTTATTAACCTTTAGCTTTGGCCTGTGATACTGATAAATGCATATGCTTACTCAACAGGAAGTCTTAACACATTGCAATTGGTGATTTTAGAAAAGTAAAATATCTAGTAGAGGACAACAAACACAGATCAGCTATGATGTATAGACAATTAAACCAAAAAGCATAAAGTGAACCAGATAGACTGTCATAAGTGGAACTTGTTCTAATTATAATGACTACCTTAAATGACCTTTGCTGGAGATTGAGGCATCTGGCTTAGGTGTACCATTCCGTGCAGCCTCCTGTTGCTCTAGAGCCTTTGACTCAAAGTATTCCAGCCATGCAGCGGCATCCTATAATGAATTCAGATATTTGCATAAGTAATAAGGATTACTATTTAAGTATTTTAATCTATCATCAAAAAGCATATGTAAGTTTACCTGTGTCCTTAGATCATCAGAACCAAGTTTAGCCTGCAGGATCTGGAGGGTGGTCTGTTCATGCTGAACACTTAGAGAGTATGCTTCCATCAAAGAAAGAGCAATAGCTATTGCATGATAGCTTGCAGCCGTCTGAATAAACCAAAAATTTATAAACCAAGTTAAAAATGCCAACTACCCTGACCTGATGGATATCTGTGAAGAAACTGACCATGAACAAGTGCTTTTAGTGAACTTAATATTTAGTCTGCACCTTACATAACATAACTAGTACTCAAACGAAATTGCATTTCATAGAATGAAAACCACTATATTTATAAAATTTTACACTGCCCTTGAGCCCTAAGTCCTCTTTTAAAATTTCTAATCATACCCCCTGCTTTAGTGCTCCAATACAATCACTCATTGCAATCAAGCACTACATTACGTCAATACTGGACAAAAAATATGTTAATCAATAGGTCTGAGACTAAATAGTTTTTTAAAAACTTTCAAATGGGTCCCTATTGTTTTAAACATGTAATCTCCACAGTTTAAAATATTTGTATGGGGTTGCAAGAATGCTTTACTGGTATTTTTTAGCCACTAAGAAAAAATTTTGACACTAGGAACTGAATCTAAAATTCACACTATAGGGTTAACCGACATATGATCAGGTCAGGACAACAACTCAAATTTTGATAAATTGTTTTGATAAGTTACATAGTTCAACTATTGACAGAACTATGCAGTTAAAATTTTCAATTGAAATTCTTCAAAAATTTCCAAAACATTGTTTTTATCATCCAGGTCCAACCATGCAAAACAAACACTGGTTTAAAGAGTAGAATATGTATTATATCAGGTCTTTGAAGTTGGGTGAGCACGTGTTAAATAATGTTAGATTTCATCTTAAAACTAATTTACATTAACAGTTGTCCAATAGATATATAAGATGTATTCTAAGAATTGAGACAGATATAGACACCAATTGGGAAGTTCCATATAATCTGTCTCAATTCATGGAGTGTGATTTATATATTTCTTGAACAACTTCATTTAATACAAATTAGTTTAAATATGAATTTTGATATAGTATGCAACCTATTGCTTATCTTGATAATTATATTAGTAGGTTTGTCTAGTTTGACAGGATTCCGCGGAAAAAGTTCCATATTGCCTACCTGAACTTTTGGAGTATGACTTATATATATCTATTGAAAAATTTCACTAAATCATAATTGGTTTTAAAATAAAATAAGACAACTGGCAAAGAGTGATGGCATGTAAAGACATGTTAGGTTGTATTGGTAGTGGTGTATAGCTAGTGTCCTGCTACTACAAGTACTAGATGATTTAGCCTATGATGGCCCTGCAAAAGAATGACCAGATGCCAGAATCCTGGTTCGTTATGTAAAACCACTGCCACCACTAGATTTATTTGGTCTCCTGGTGTTGACAGGTTCTCACTGGACCGAAGAGGTATAAATCTTGAAATAATGCATGGACTAACCGACCCACCATTCCAGTCAGGTGTAGCTTAATCTGCCTAAGAGCAGGTCAAGACGAATGCTAAAACAGTGATTTCCAAAGAATTAATAATTAAGTTGAATATAAATTTGAACTGTCATGACTGGTGACGAAAAATGGATAGGTAAGTTATTAGCTTAGAATCTTAAGTCAGTCACCAAATGAATTTAGATTTTCCTTTTTCCCTTTATGATCTAGCCAAAAGTTATATTGATCATATTACCAGACCAGATTAAGAGCATGAAGCCTCATGCGATAGTAACCTGTAAGGTTCATGCAAGGAATAAGAGAGAACCTGAATATGATCAGCTCCAAGTAATCTTTTGTTACATTTTAAAGCCTCATGAAGGTATCTGAGTGCAACATGGACATTCCCCAATCCTTCTTCCATCATTGCCACGTTAATGTAGGTGGCAGCAGTGTTTGGATGTGAAGGTCCGCAAGTTAAGTGCAGAAGATACAAAGCACGATTAACATACCTAGAAACAAATAAGATAAAAAGATCAATGTCATTATTCACAGGAGTTTTCTTATTTGTTATATAGCTAGACGAAGGAAAACTTTTACCAAACCTGAACAGTATAGTACGCCAGTCAACAAATTCATGTGTCCGTCAACAAATTCATAATGATGAGACCCAATTCACGCGCTTTTTACCTTAATACAGCCCTATAATGATCTAAGAACGCCATTATAGATCATCACCTGCTATATTTGGTATTTTCTTAATATTCTTTCACGAGACAATATAACATAGGGGACTGGCCCAGTTCTTTTGACTTACTTTTCCAGAATGTTTGCCTGGATGCTCATTTTTATCCAATAATATAAGTTTGTTACTTTTTATTTATATCAATTTACAGGTTGTGTGGCAATTTTGAAGAACGCATTTTCATAGTAAAGCCTTCAGGAATTGCTGAAATACATAGAATATTCAATCAATTATGATCTCTACATAATCACTAAAATAAGCGATAACATCAAAGCCTCGTCTAACTATTAATTGTAACACAATTCTATCATCAGAAGTAGAAAGGGTACCAGATTCTCACATGAATCATGAAAGCTATTTCCATTATTACAATCAAACAATTTATCTAACGAATATGATGTAAAGAGGCTTACTTTAAAGCCAACTCTGTATGTTGGAGTCGATAATAGAAAACAGCAAGATCCCCATAACTTTTCATCGTATCAGGATGGTCCAGTCCAAGCTCTCTTTCGTTAATATCTAGTGCCTTTTGCTGATAGATAGTTGCCTAGCAAAAGGACAGCCAAAGTTCTTACAATGATAATAATTGGAATTAACTCGGAACCTTTTTCAAAACTGTTTCTTACTTATGTGAAGTATCTTTTATTGTTTGAAAGTGTTTTGCAATCACTAAAAAGTACTTTAGAAAATTGATGTCGTCACCAAGGGATTCTCCACACTGACCTGATACTGATTTTCTTTATTCACTAATGTCATGTTCTATCAAAACTATGCAAAATAACTACAAAGAAGTGCAAGATACAGCAACTAGTGAAATATATAGTTTGCAAAACTTCTTTTAGCACTTTTTGATGTATGATTCACCGGAGAAAAACAATATGTAACTAGTATTGAGAAATTAACAGAGAGCACTTAAGGATATAAAACACACACCTGATTGAAATCTCCAGTATGGTACAGCACAACAGCCAAGAGACTATATGCTCCTGCTGTCATTCTATGGTAAGGCCCACATACCGACACTAATTTTGAGAGTGCCTTCAAGATTCAATGCAAAATGTTGGTAAATATAGTTGTTGGCTTCAGGAACGAACCATATTCTAAGATGGAAGAAATTATTCATACCTTTGTGCCATAATTGACAGCATCCTCCAATTTACCTTTATCCAAGGAAGTCTTGGATGATTCCAGAAGTGTGCGGCCATCAGCAGATGAACAAGCTACATGCTGTGAAAATAATTCAAGTTGTAATTTAGTCATTAAGGCTTTAGAAAATAGTATTAGTTTCCGGCATAAAAGTCAAGGTCTTGTGTATTTCACCTTATATATGGGGACCATGCTTACAATATCCGTCTTTCTAAAAGGACATGATGTATCTATATCATAGTCCCTAGGAACCAGTTCAAGTCCCACCTGTTAGAGGATTTTTCTTAATTGAAATAACAATGGCATAAAGTGATCAGTATCAATGTATTACAGAGTGGGCCTTTTATTTTACCTTATGGCAGAGTCCCCGAAGAATGGCAAACTTTCTTAAATCTTGACCATTTTCATCCTTCCATTGCCATCCAAACCTCTTCAGAAGGAAGTTTTCTACCCATTTCCATTTCAGTTCATAACTAGTAATATCTTCCTCACTAGTTTCAGATGTTGGTGTTCCCAACAATATATTTAGGCATGATGCTATAGATGAAGCCAACTCAGAAACATTGTCAACTGCAGCAATAACCGCTTGTAAGATATGCTTGTAGGCTCGAACAACCATCTCGTGTATACATAGAGATTGCACATGAGGAAGTTTATCTGCAAGCTCAACCTGGTAGACAAAATTGAATGAAAAATAGTATTGGACTATTAGTGAAATTTCCTATTGTTAAATGGAAAGTGTTAATGCTAAATTAGAACATCACATGTTGATGAGTTGCTAATAGTTAGGGATTCCATCGTACTATTATTTACGTCTGATATGAGTTGCTAATATGTGTTTTCTGTTTTAGAAATAATGAAACAATATTACACCTCTGTATATTTAAAAACATTTAACCTAGACTTGATAACGCTTGCATGTGGAAGAGAGAGCATATACTTCATTTGTTATATTTAAGGGTGTTCACCCATTTGGATCAAACGGACCAACTCAAGAGTCCAAATCAAACCAGTTAAATTTTGCTTAATCGGATCTAACTCTAACCAAAGAAATCAAATCCAATGTTAATTGGTCCAAGCATGATGAACCTGAACCAGAACCAAACCAAGGATGCATTTTCCTATTACTAATTGTTATATACGAGATTTTATGATATAATTATATAATGTTTGTTATTCTTTAGTTGATGTAAGTCAATTACACTATAATTTTTGTTCTTATTCTCCGAAGAATATTACCACTTGGCCCAAGGAAGACATTTGCAAGCCCCTGGTATGCATGAAATCAGTCAACGTCCTTCCATCAACAGGTGAGAGTTCGAGGGACGCAAAATCTGCCACCTATGAATTTGAAATAACAATAACTAAACACATTCCAAAATAACTCAGTTTAAATATAAATAAGTTCAATGTTAGGAAACTCACCAGCTTTGGAAGTGCAGTATCAACATAATATTTATGTGCCATGTCCATCAATTCATCAGGTGACTGCAAAGATGGAGAACGTGTCAAATTAAAATATATTAATGAAATTAAGTACATAGATTAATGAGCTCATTGCTAGCTAGAAATCATGAAATTGACATATTCCTATGGAGAATAACACTACAATTACAGCGTCAGAAAAATGAAGCATCATTTATGTCAAAAAGCAGAGACGAACCTTCAGATGAAGATCAGTTTTAGATTCTTTAAGGCGTGTAAATGCAGCATCAGAAAGTAGCTTTCTCCATATAGTTTCTTTTTCTTCACCTTGTCTCTCTAATTCCTGTTTAGGGGCTTCTTGCTTGTTTATCTCATTGCCATTATTAGATGGAGAAATATCCTTTCCTACTTCAACTTTGGAGTTTTTGTTATCAATCTTTTTCTTTAATTCCTTTAGTAATCCACCTTGCCTCCCAAGACCTTTAACAGCTGGTTCAACTTTAGCCTCTTCAGCCTTTTTTTGCTCAGTTTTCCCAGTAGCTTGATTTTGTAAATGTTGTACCCAACATGCCCCAAGCTCCCATCTGATAGATTTACTGTGTCTAGTGGTTTCTTCCTTCAATTTTACTAAACTTTCCTTTAGGACTTTCCTTACCAATGACTGACTTGAACGTGAATATTCAATGTCTGTGCCCTGGATTCGTTGAGTTGCATTTGATGATTGGAGTGTAGATGGCTTATGCAATAGCATCCTTAAGCTGAGATCATTTTGAAAAGAAAATTGTATCAGGAGCTCTATAAAACCATATTTAGCCCCCAAAAAAAAAACGAATCCAAAAATAAAAAAAACGAAAGTAAAAGCTCCGTTAAGCTAAAGCAAATTAGACAAAAGCAATTACCAAAACAGATTGGCACTACATCACTATATGTTCCAAATGCAGCAAGTTTCCACCCTTATTGGTGTATGAATTTTATAATTTTTATGATGCAAAAATTTAGAAAGTAACGCAAGACTAATTTTGAATTAAGTACTCATCATGATCCTCAATAACTAATATAGATGAAATGGTGCTAGAGAATAAATGACCTGTTAACATTCAATGCGTTTGCACCTCCTTGAGGCTGCTCCTCAATATCAATTTCCAAAGAATTGGGACTCCCCTCCAAATCTCTGTCAGCTGAGACCTTTACCACAGCTGTGTAGCCACAGTGTTTTATAAGTACTGCACCTAAAGTAGGAGTATCCTACAACAAAAGGCAAGGGCAATTTATCAAAACAAAATCCATTTAGTGCTACAATACGTTCATGACACTTAGTTAACTTACATGAACAGTTGCACTTTCATCAGCAGTTATGCCTTTTAGAAGGTTTCTCTGAGCTAGTTCTTCTTCAGACAATCCAAGAACTCGATTTCCATCATTTTTGCAGTCCAACTTCAAACTTGCATTGGATACATCTCTTGTCACTTTAATAGTTAAATCTCCAATTCTTTCTTCATAGGAAGTTGGCAAAGAAGAGTTTTGCTTAATATCCACTAAATGCTTTATTGCAGAAACAGCTTTGAAGACTGATACATCAACGAATAAACTATGAAGTAGAAAAGCTTTCCTATCTCGAATCTGTCTCTCCTCTGTAGTTTGACATGGCATTGCAGCCAGAATTGCAAAGTCTCTAGCCCACTGTCTATTTTCGTGATTACCATTTCTGCCTTGTCCACCCCCATTTCCTCCCCAAGTTTCATCTTCCGTGGGAAGTGGTGGAAAGACGGATGGATTATCAGAAACAATCGGAGGAACAACCCATGTGTTTTCACGAAAACCATAAGGAAGATTGCCGAACTGAAAGGAAGCCACTGTAATTGTAAAATCATCTGCTACAGTTAGAATAGTAATGTGAAAAATTATAATGAGCAGTACTTACCTTATTGTGTTCGGTGAACGCCTTCATAAGTGCCTTGTAAGCCTGCAAGAATAATTATTATTTATTATTTTCAATAACAAATGATTAATTTGCCCAATTTAACCATGCAATATAAACAAGGCAATTATATACAACATTATATATTTGAGGATGAGCCCAACATAGCAGTAAATTTGTGCCCTGGTGACCAGTTGGTCATGGGTTTAAATCTGGAAACACCCTTCCCAGTACCTTTACATTTTGTGAGGAGCCTACTAGCATCGGGATACTTTAAACGAAACAAAAAATGCATTCTATTTCATTATGTCCTTTTCCTTCTTTAACTTGGATGGTTTGCACACAAGAAAAAAAGTTAGAAACCCAGTATATTAAAAATAAAAATAGAATTAGGAATATATTATTATGGATTTTGAACGAGTACCTTTAACATTATTGCTAAACTACAAGAAAAAGACACATTGAGATGAAACTCTGTCTTTCGGAGATAGTATTGAAAATAGCAACTTATTAGGATAAAAATATCCTTAATATCTCCATAGTGATTAGGAGTTTTCTTTTTTTTTAATAGAACTTATGTTAGGCATCACTTTGAAACCTAATATCTCAGCTAAGTTGACACTCGAGATCTCAATAATCATATATTGTCAACATGAAACATACCATGAGGAATTGATTATGAGGAGACATTTTCTCCTATAGCAAAGAGGCTACTCTTCAAGAAAGAAGACACTTTGACCTTGTAGGTGTATACTAATGCAGACTATGCAGGGTTTGTCACTAACATAAAATCTAACTTTGGGTATTGTAGGTTTTTGAGAGAAACTTTGGTGACCTGGAGAATCAACAAATAAGATAGGGTATTGCATTGAAGTGTATAAAGTGAATTTCATGTCCTTGCTAAAGGTGTTTGTAAAGGTTGACATTCCTATGCAATTGTATTGTGGTAACAAGTCAATCATGAACATTGCTTGTAACCCAGTACAACATAACAGGACAAAACATATTGACACTCTTCATCAAAAAAAATCTTTACAAAGGTTTGGTGGTTACAATCCATGTCCCTACAGGTCTAGACAAGTTGGGAAAGATATATATTCCTTTACCAATTTGAGGGGGAGTATTGCAAATAAGGGATTATTAGGATACAAATATCCCAATATCTCTATAGTAATTAGGAAAAATATCCCTGGAATCTACACATTCATTCCATAAGATTTTATTTCTTTTTTGAAGAGAATGTGGCTGTTACAAATAAAGGAGTTGAGAATGTAATTATCGTCATTGTAGTTAATAAATTATTTCCTTTCTCCCTCTAATTATTCAGTATTATGTTAGTGAATATTACTGTAATAATATTGTTGGTAACCCTTTAGTTGAGTCTCTTCGCAAGTTGCCTAAATTTCAACCTCAATTGTTGTGGTTTAGTCCCACATCCAATGGTAACATATATAAGCCCATTTAGGTTTGAGTAGGTCAGATCCAAACATTAAAAAAATACTTAGTTCATTGTTCAGATATTTATCTTATTAAGAGTATCTGACTTTTTATAAATGGTTACTATGAAAAAATGTTCTGAAATTGTTTAAAGCAGCAACAGTAAAGAAACATCAATGCGTTTGAACTTACAGCATCAAAAACCCTGCTTATCTGCTGAAGCAGACCCACCAATGTATGACTCACAAGTGAATGTTTGCCAGCAGGATAGAATCCTATTCTAGAAGCAACAATTGTAGTAGGTTTTCCACTACAAACTCTAACCTGCATATGCGAAATGCACAACAATCTCAATGAAAGATAGATTATTTGCCAAAAAGCTCATTCAAGAGAAAGGAGCAAAACAGTATGTGCATCAACCTTTATTTTTTCACACCTCAAATTTACATTAGCCTTACAGGTCCCTCTCCTATCTCCTCCTTTTAACATTACCTATTATCACATCTACTATTAATTATCTCTCTTCCCTACAAAGGTATATCAAATTCACCACCGGTGGTTGTGGAAATTCCTTTTGGGTTAAAAGATTTAGAAAACAGGAGACAAAAATAAGTAAAACAATAAATCTCACATCAATCTGAAAGAAATCATCTTCTGTTTTATCCTCAAGGAAAGGTCGATTTGATTTCCGTATGTCTGCATCAAAACCAAAAGAACATTAATAAAAACAAGGTTTCGGGTTCAATTTACTATCAAACATATTCATATTGCTTAAAGAATTCGAATTATATCCAACATAACTAAAATCACTGGCACAAACCATTATTCATGTATCTAATAGCAGTGTAACATATCCATGAAAGAGGAAACAGAATTTAACACAAAATATACACGTTAGTAAAGTTGTTCAAGCTTGCAGCTTGACACAACAGCATGTTTCTAGGTTGTTGATCAAAAGATCATCCATCAATAAAACAAAAGATAAAAAGAAAAAAATCCAACGGCATGGTTAGAGTTCGAAGTATAAATTTTACCCAGTTGTTTTCATATAATAAGATTACTTCAGCCAAGCGGAGGAAAATAACCAAAAACATAAATAGATTTAATCAAAATACGAATATAGTATACACTATCACTCAAAACAACCAATTCAAAAGTTACTTTTACAGTGGGAAAAAAAAAATTACACTAAATGCTCTAAAATTAAACTCAACATAGCTTTCCACTGCAATTGAATTAAATAACTACGGTTTTACCGGTTTAGCATAGTAAAGCGCATACGTTCCCCCCAAGCAAATTGTATTGGCTCAAATAAGATGAAAAGGCAATCAACTAATAGGAAAACACAGTAGACATTTAAAATACAACATACACATTTACATACTTATATACATATGTATGTGTGCGTATATATATACATACATATATATATGTAATGTATATGTATGTATATAACTCACACTGAAACGGCGGCGTAAGGTGCGAAAACGAAAAGAAATCGTAGAACTGTCCGAGCCTGGGAGGTGGACACATGGAGATGTCACCGTCCATTTTGTCGGTTTTTGCATTGCCCGAGTCCGAATTCGGATCCACGGGTTTGAGTCTCGGGCTTGTTTCCGATCCATTTTCTGAACCCGGTTCGGTGGGGTCTTTAGACTTGCAGGCGGGAGGTTTTGTGGCGGAGCCAAAGGAGGTGGTGCACGCCACAATGTCAAGGAGTCGCCGAATGTGTGCGACGGCAAGCTCTTCCGTGTAGTCCTCTGACAAAATAAACAAATACCTGTGAGTGGCAGTGATAGTCTACAGAGGGCTCCGATTTAGTGCTGTTCGTTACCTTGGACGATGGTCAGATGGCAGGGTTTCAAGGAAACGATTTCGACCGTGTCCTTCAGCCTCGCGCCTCGCACCTGTCCAACTTATTCTGTTAGCCGTTATTATTATTTATTTGAGTTATTTTTCTTTTTTCAGAGAGGCAATTGCAGTGGCAGGATAATAACCGCCGAACTAACTCTCTTACTAATGGTACTTAAAGTAGATGACAAATTTTATGATTTAAAAACAAATAAATAAAATATTTATTTAATATTATCACTAAATTTAGTTGACATTAAATTATTTATTACAATTCCCAATAATTGCATCGCATTTTTATTTTTTTTTTAAATTACTGATCATTAGTTTATATTTTAATAGTTACATTTTTTTATTAAAACAGATTATTAAATTAAATTAATATTTTATGATATTCTTTTTCTCAAGATTTTAATTTTTAAAAAATATACACGAAATTATATTTTATTTTAAAACATTACAGAGTAAAATTGTTAAATAATCACAAATTATGGTATGTATGAATTTTTAAATAGATTTTGCAAAAGTAAAAAAAAATTATTATATACAATAATATTTTATTACATTATACACTTTTTGTGTACAAACTTTTTCTCAAAAAATTTACTCAATCAATAAAATTTCCTAATTATGAAAAATTATTATATATGAAAAATTGTAAGTAAATGATAATGTAATTTAGAACTATCTATCTATGATCTATTTTGACTTAATCTGATAAGGTATGGAGTAGTCATTGGTGCGCCGTCCATGCTATATATATCTACAGGATGTCAGTGTATAACGAATAATGGTTATTTTATTGGAAAATGTTAATTGTTATATATTATAATTATTTATTGTTATTTATTATGATTAATTTTTTAAGAAAAAATTAGAGTGATAAAAATAATTCAATTTTCTGTAAATACTTTGTGAAAGATATTTTAAGATGGTAAAATACTTTCTTATTATATAGTAAAAATATTGTTCCATTTTCTAAGTCCTGATGCATGTAGTTCCAATAGGGAAAAAGACTTGGAGGAAAGCACGTTTATATTTCTGTAAATATTAGTGATTATGATTTAAGAGACTTGCCAAAACAACTTGTGAAAGCACGACTAATGTATGCAAACCATGGAAAAAAACTGTCCCACACACCATATCCTTGATTGCTTACTATCAATAGGTGGAGTATGGTAAGGCACCAATTAATGCAACTGCACATCGTCCTCGTCCATTCATTTTCTTATCATATTTCAATAAAAAATTAAACTAAAATACCTAAATGTGCTTTGTCCAAAGTAAATGTATTTAGTTCTGGTACACATTAGTCTGAAAAATATATATTATCAATCAAATTGAAGAATTGAAAAAAGCAAATGCAAATATATTTTTTGGAAAATTAGAAATGTCTAGATTAAAAAAAGTAAAAAACCATTCATATCAATTCATAATTGGATGCCAGCAATTTTTCAAAATTATTAAATTCTGTATAATACCTGTGTATTAAAAAAAAACAAAACAGAACTGAAATAACAAAATTAATTAACTATTATGCAAAACAAACGTGTTTTTCTCCATTTTCAATAGCGTGAGAGCAGTTATACTTTTGTGTACACACTCAATTTATTTTGCTTGTAAGTCAGGCCGACCAGAAATTTTAATTTGTAAGAAGATTATTCATTTTAATTCTACACAATAATAAAATAAATGATAAAGTATATTAAAGTGCGCTATTTTTTTCTAAAAAAAATTTGTAAAACATGAGTAAAAAAAAAAAAAAAAGAGTTTGTAAAGTCAGGAATTAAAGTAACTATATATTTACATTTTGAAAATTAATTTAAAAATATTTTTAAAAAACTACAGAAGAGAAGTTACCTCATGAGACAAGGAAAAATTGGTCAAGGAACAAGTCTCAACGTGTACTGCCAAAAGCTTTCTCACGTCTAGGATCCTATCCGTGGAGATGCCCTGCCTCACAACAAAGCAAAAAGTTGTTATTGAAAAACAAAATAATACTGGATTTATGAATAATTTTAACTTCTAGTGAAATTTTGCGTCAAAATTTTAAATATGCAAATACACTTTATTGAAATAATTAAAATTTAAAATGAAATAAAAATGGCTAGTGAATTTAAATATGAAAACAAAATATTATAGAAGGAAATTTTAATAACAAAATAAATGTGATAATTCGGATTTTAAAAAAATAAAACAATTACGTCTTTTAGTTTTAACCATGACGTCATTTTAAAAGGAAAAAAAATACAAGTGTTTGTTACAGTAACAAAAAAAAATGATTCCATTGATTTATTTCAGGAAAGATTAAAATTACAACTTCCGAAAATTCGCGAAGCTTTTAAAAGATTTTGCAAATTATGAATGTGTCAGTGTCAAAATTTAGTATTCATAAAGCAACATTTATGAACTGAAATCGCAAATACATCTCGGAACACAAACGCAATCACTACCACCAAGTTGATAGAGCGTAGCCAAGGCAAAACGTGTTCCTCAAACTTTTGAAAACAAATCTACCACCAAGTCGATAAAACGTAGCCAAAGCAAAACGTGTTCCTCAAACTTTTGAAAAAAATGTGGACATAAATAGTTTCGAAATTTTGATATCTAGCTTAGAAGGTGAAATCAAAAGGAATAATTACAATCCAGAAAAAAATTAATCACTAACAGCAGAAATAAAACTAAATGACTCCATATCCGTACCTTGAGCGTCACTTGCGATTCGTCCGGCGTTTCTACTGTAATTTCGATGACGGTTGGCAAAACTGCAATTTACACAAGGCGCAATTTCGAAAGGATAAGGCGGAGAATTTCCGGAACCAATGAGATTAAAGATAAGCAATGCATTTGGATAGTTTTTGAATTTCAATTCCGTTAACACGTAAATGCAATGCAAACAACAGGTAAAAATAACGAAACTCATTCGGTTCCGATTCAAAGCAATAGGAAAAGGAATATTCGAGAAGAATAGGTGGATTACGAATTAACCTTTCTCTTCTTTTTTCTTCTTCTCTCCCTTGGCCTTGTGCGGTTTGGTTTTGCCAGTTTTGGGAGCCATTGCACTCCAACAGAAATCAGTTGAGTATTTATAAGTTGGCAGCTAGCGGAAGCGCTTGGGCGGAAATTACTAAGAAACAATAGTTGGAGTCATCGAGTAGAGAAAAAATATCCGTGCATGTGAAAAGTGTGAGACGGAATAGAATCTCCGTCCTTCGGAGCTATTGAATTTTTTTTTTATTTAAAGAAAGAAAATAGCAAGCATTTCGGCTGGCTGAACAGGCAAAATGAGAGGAAAAATATATATTGTTATATTATGTGGTTAATTAAAATAATAGAAATTAAAGCACCGACGAAGGTGCTTGAAATATGAGAGAATAGAAGAGGAGATGGTTGGGGAATTAAGAGGAAGTGAAAGAGTAGCTGAGGGGACAGAAGGGAAAAGGTGGGATTGGGGAGAGAATATGGATTGGTAGAGATAGAAAAAGAAGAAGAGTGAAGAGGATAGGATAAGGTAAGCCAAAGCCTGGGCTGGCCTTGTACACACGCACATTAGAGAATGTAATCGATTTGGGGCCTCATATTTTTGTTCTGTTACACCTCATCGTCTCGGTCTCTCTTTCTCGATCTCGCTATAACAACCTTCGCTCCTATTGACACGCAAAACGACCTCATTAGAGCCTTTCTTGTCCTCTTCCACTCTTTGGATTGGGCTGCCACCGTTGAGTGGCACCCTGTGACACCCTGACAAATCACCAACACTGCCTTTATCTATAAGTGTGGAAAAATTGCGTTTTCTTAGTTTCTTAATAATAATTATAATTTTGTGGGACTGTCAACACACACTAAATGGTCATTGTTGGTGTCTTTGTGCTTGCAACACAAGTGGAACTTTAGAGTGTTGCTCCTCTATCAAGTGGGATTAAAGTTAATGATCTGCTTCTAATATTAGCAGGTGTGTTTAGATTTTAAGAGAGAAAATTTGTTAGTTTTTAACTTTTGGAAGGACTAGTGGAGTGGTGAATATAGTTGATGGTGATTAGACTGGTTGAGATTATTGTTTTGATATATGAAAAATGTTTCAAAAAAGTTTTCATAAGAGCTTGTAAAATGACAACCTAACCTAAGAAGATTGGTATAAGTAATAAATGACACAAAAACAATACTTAGATTTTTATATCCTACCCCCTATACCAGATGTACCCCTACACCAGATTACATTCAGTTATACTCTTGCAAACCATAAAAAGATTCCAATAATCAATAATTAATTGAAAGCATTCTAATAATTATTGTTAGCTTCCAAAAAGTATACAAGTCAATCTTGTCTGTTCCCTTTCTACTCCTAAGCTAAAGAATAAAGCTTGTTTTAAAATACATTTGGAAACCTTTAAGAAGAACCTATCATACATAAATGAAGATCATCTAATGTTTTACAAATATTTTTCAGAGTCTTTTTATAAGGGATAACCAACAAATAATAATACATGAGTAAGAGAAGTATACATAATATTTTATCACTTTGAGATACACAAAGATAACAATGTGTGTATTTATGTAAGATTGTTAATTATTTCTGCATGCCAAGACACTTGTATTTATAAGACTTAGGAAAGTTATCCTTGTTGGTTGCACATGATATTCTATTCAAGTCTTAAAGCTATATTAAGGGTTTTATTGGCTGTTAATTATCATTACAATGTTGCTTTGTGGTTTTGTTCGTCACACTACTAACCTATCAATGAAATAAAAATTATATTACAAAGATAAGTTTAATATATTTTTGTAGTCATATTTTAAAATATGTTATTGAGTTGTATATGTATTTCATTTAATTAGACTTGTGATTAATACAAATATTTTAAATTAAATAAGCAAGATAAGATCATTATAGTATAAGGTTAGTGATCTTTTTAATGTATACATAAATTTTGAAATAATTGTGACTTGTTCTAAGTCTAACATAATAGAGAAGATGATTAATTTAAATGTAATTACTACATCACGTACTAGATGGAAGTTATCCTTAGTGTAAGTATTATTGATTAATTGATGAAAATAATATATTTACACATTCGGTTTCATTTAGATTTAGGTTTAGTTTAGATTTACTTTTATGAAAATTAAACGTTAGGTTTAGTTTAGATTTACTTTTATGAAAATTAGACGTTAACATAAGTAAAATGTTTCATGTGTTTCACAAATAAATTCAGTTATTTTATCTTAGGATGATATATATTAAATATGACAATGATGAACAACTTATCTTGTCTATCATAACCTATAGTTAGGTTTAGTTACATTTTATTTAAATATTTTAGGGTTTTTTTATCATTGTTTGCATACTAGGTAATTTAGGTTAAATTAGATGATTTGTGTGAAACTTTACTCACAAATATTTGGTTTTGATGTTATATATTGATATTGTTTGAAAAATGTACTTTATTTTGTATATAGGTTTTTGGTATGAAAAAAAATTATACATTTTAGAAACACTATAACTATAATTAACATAAAATAACACTATTTATATCTATTATAACTATAACTGATATAAATAATAACACTTTTTACTTCAAACATGTCATAATCAATATCATTTTGTTGTGTTTTGATATCACTTTTTACATTTTACTTTTTAGGTTAAATAAGTTTGAAATCGATATGAAATAATTTCTTTTACGTTGAGTTCTGAAAATAACTAATATAAAAAACCACTTTTTAAATAATAGGTAAAAAATGAACTTTTAATTAATATTGTTGATGTGACATAAATTAATCAAATAAGCAAACTTAAAACACCTATATCATATTATTATTTTTAGTTTTCATATTTTCTGCTTCACTCAACTTGTTATATACAAGACAATTTTCACTTTTCTTATATTGTCGACATCAAATCTAACATACATTTTCTAAAATACTTGTCTATTATGTGAGGCACTTAGTGAATATACATTCACGTCTTATATAACTTGATCTATTTAACTTGATCTATTGGTCTTCTTCTTGTAATGTATAGATATTTTTAGACTTGATAGTCCTATTATTATTAGATTAGTATTTATTTATTATCACACTTAAATGAAATCAAAAGTTCATGAAAGCTTACTACTATAATTTGTTATAATAAAAAACATATGAATTATATTATTAAAATCATAATAAATGATTAAGATTAGACCGTAAAAAGTAGACTCTAGTCCCAACCATCCAGATGACACACTTTTCAATATAACTTCCACCACCATCTTCTTTTAAAAATAGCTTCGTCTACAATTATTTTATTGTTTTTACTGAACTCATGATCTTATTTATTTTCTGTTGATATATCTACTAAAAAAAATTCCTTAACTATATTTCTTTCTCTTGTTTCAAGTTTTAGTATTTCAAGTTCGTGATAGATTTATTGATCTTTTCATCGATTTCACTTTTAAGAAAAATCGATACATATCACCATACTCCTTAATTTTTAAATCTCCCAATACCAATACTAACTACATATTACTCAATTCAATTAAAATTATGCTCAATATAGCCATTGAAATAGTGGTGCAAATTTATTTTTTTTAAATCCAGAAAATATTTATTGCCAGACAAAAAATTCACCAAACAAAATTTAACAGAAATTAATAAAATACACACATATAATCCCAATGCAGCCGAATTGTAAACGGAAGAAAAAAAATTCTAAAAATAATTGACTGAAAGGGTTGCATAACTGCCATGTTAAGAGGGTAATCAACTGACGAAATTTATTAATGTTGTCTAAAACAAACATAATCAGTTTTTAAATCATATAAATTTGATTCTGATTCCAAATAAGATTAAAATAAACTAATTCACTTGAACATAAAAAACTGATTAATACTTACTGAAAATACAATTAACTTGTTCAATCCCAAAATCTAAGTTTTCCTGTGCCTAATCTTGAACACCATAACAATCTAGAGTTTTTAATGGAAAAAAATTAGAGAGCAAGATAATAAACAAACAGATATATAACTTCTGTATTTATCATAGACCTAATATCTAAAGGCTGCAAAACATGAAAACAAAGTTTTAATATTTGAAGTGATTTACATTTAGTTAATGGTTTCATGAGAAGTGAAAGTGATAAAATCAAAAGAAACCACATTTGTTTCTTTTGATGCTAATTAGGAGAAGGTTCGATATCTTTAAGGAGTCCAACTACCTGCTGCATGCTTGGTCGTTTGGAAGGAAGATCAGCAGTGCAGAGATAACCAACCTTAAGGGCCTCCTCCATTTGCTCTTCTGGTCCAGTATAACGAATCTTTGGATCAATGGCTCTTGAAGCTTTGTTCTCTCTCACTAGCCCTCTCACCCAACTCACCAAAGTTGCTTCTTTCACATCTGGGTAATCATCTCCAACAGGTTTCTTCCCAGCTAAAAGCTCAAAGAGAACAACCCCAAAACAGTACACATCGGATTTTGGAGTTGAGGTGCAAAATTCTGGTTGAGAAAACTCTGGTGGAACATAACCAGGTGAACAAAGTGCAATCTCTTCATCCAAGCCACTCCCAAAAATCTTAGCCAGCCCAAAATCAGACAGTCTTGGCTCCAAGTTATAGTCCAAATATACACTGCTAGCTTTAACATCTCTGTGAATGATTGGTGGGGAGCATCCATGATGCAGAAATGCCAATGCTCGGGCAGTGCCTAGTGCAATTTTATGGCGAAATCTCCAAGTTGTGAGGGCCCCTTCTGATCCAGCATTTTGGATTCCATTGCTGCCATCTTCTTCCCATGTATCTGTGCTCCAATCATCTGTGCTTTGAAGCACACCAAGTGGCAAGTCATAGAGCAAATTTTGTAAGTTTCCATTCTCCATGTAGTCATATATAGCAATCCGCTGATCCCCAGCTACACAGTATCCGGTTAGAGGCACAAGATTGGGATGCTTTATTCTTCCAAGATACTTAAGTTCTCTTGCAGCTTCTTTATCTGTGAGAGTGGATCCAACCACTAGAACTTTAACTGCTACATGAATACCACCTGGTAGAAATCCTCTATAAACAGGTCCGAATTTCCCTTCAGCCAAAAGGGTACCCCTATCGAAATTTGAAGTTGCAGCCAAGAGGTCTGCAAATGTGATATTTAGCAGTGGCTTGTCAAAGATTACCACTGGGACGGATGTTGCTTGCTTAACATCAGCCACCCAAGTGGTTGAATCGGTGTGGAATGAAAAGGGACCTGAGATGTTGTGTTCTTCTTTGTATGAAGTTTGTTTAACAGGCCATGGTTTTGTTTTCTTAAGGCAAGCAAAAGCTAGAAGCATAAGCCCGGCAATCAAGCAGATCATTGAGAAGGTCAATGCTAGAGCGAGCTTCATTCCCTTATTTTCAGAGGCTCTTTTTTTCAGAAGACTTGGCTTTGCAGCAATAGGGCAACTGTTCACTGATCCATAGAACGCTCTTTGGATGATAGCTGATTTGGTTTCCAACGCACAGAAGGATAAGTTATTATAAGAGAAGTTGTATTTTTCCATTGAAGGAAGTTTCTCTATGACTGATGACGGGACATCTCCGCTCAGATTGTTGTTTGAAAGGTCAAGAACTTCGAGGTTTGTGTTGTTTAGTAGAGGGATTTTCCCTATAAGATGATTCATAGAAACATCAAGTGCACTCAAATTACCAAGTTGTGAGATTTCAGCAGGAATGTAACCAATGAGACTAGTTTTGGACAAGTTCAAGTATTCCAATCCAGATAGCATTTCAATCTTGGGGAATTTCTGTCTGCTAAATCTATTGTGAGCAAGATTAAGGTGCTTTAGATTCTTGGCTTCAATCAAATTTTGGGAAATCTCCCCATCCAGCTGATTCTCTGACAAATCAAGATAAACTAAACGAGACCAATTGTAATTAGAGATGGAATGTACCTGAGAAATGCGACCTTCAAATTGGTTTCTTCTAAGATCCATGACCTCAAGCCTTCCCTGAAATAACTTCATCACAGAACCCTGAAAGGAATTTCCAGATATGTTGAGACTCACAATGGACTTCAACCCAGAAATATCAGAATCACTGCCATTAATACTATTCCCAGCAAGGTTCAAGGCAACGAGATTAGGAAAAGCAGCACCAAACTCATCCGGAACCGTCCCACTTAACCGATTTGAAGAAAGATCAATTGAAACAAGAGAACGACACTTAAGAATCCCAGAAGGTATTCTTTGCTCAAACCGGTTGTGGTCAAGTTTGATGACTTTCAGGCTCACGAGGGAACTAACAGCTTCAGGAATTTCCCCAGAGAAATTGTTGCTGGACAAGTCCAATACTTCTAGCAGACCAAAGTTTCCTATGTTGTTAGTCAATGAACCAGAAATCTGATTGTCGGAGAGGTTAAGGTTCTTGAGCATGCTAAAACTCCAGAAATCAGGAGGCAAGTCGGTGATTTTGTTGTGGCTAAGGTCCAAAGATCGAAGCTTGGTGAGCTTGCCTATGGTGGTGTCTGGAATAGAACCAGAAAGGTCCATGCCAGAAAAGACTAACCCAATAACATGTTCTCTCTCGGCATCACATGAAACCCCTGGCCATGAACAAACAGAAGCAGAAAAGTTGTAGACCTGGGAGGATGCTAAGGCCATTTTCTTCAAGAACTCACACACAAAGAAATCATCAGTGTTTGGCTGCTGGGATGCTAAGTGCTTGAAGAAGAGTGTCAGAACTAGAACAGAACCGAACACTCCCAAACCCATCAGAGAGAAGTGACTTCGGTTACTGAGAAACGATGTAGAATAGTTAGTCACTCACTGCAAAGCCTCCATCAACTTGGAAAATGCCCCTCTCAGAACTTCAACACCGGAATAAGCATAGATTAGTGCCATTTCATGGAAAGACCCCATTATCTGTAATACACTGTATCCGAAGGAAAATACTGATAAAAAAGAAAAAAAAAAGTTGCTTTATTGGAGAGTAGAGTAGAAGACTAAGTTATAACAGGGTTGCAACTACTAGTACTACGATCTTTTAAAGAAAAATGAAGTAGCTCTGATGTAACATTACACAAAGGTTGTGGAATTCTACGAAAGAAACATCTGAGAGACCCTTCTTTGACTGGATTTGTAGATCCCTGAAGACGGACAAAAGAAAAAGAGAGAAAAAGAAAGACACAAACCATGCAATGCAAGAAGCAAATTATTTTTGTCTTTGTCTTAAGCTCAAAGCTACGGTACTTGACTTCTGTAGCAGAGTATAGGGAGCTAAAAACAATACTTTTTATTTTATTTTTTTAGATCTTTGACTCAGTGAATGAGCGAGGAAGAGACGGTGCAACATGCAGGACAATATGAACAGGAAGGAAAGGTAAAGAGCAAGGTGGGGGTCTGGTCGGGTCATAAATGAGAGGGAATTGAATGGGAATAGTGTTGTTGATGAGGTTGGTGAATGTATCAAGAAATTGTTGGTGGGAATTCAATGATTCTTCATTGAGTATTTATCACCTTTATTTTTGGGTCCATTCATATGTTATTTCTCCGTTATGGTTCAAAGTAAGAATAAAAAATAAAGCAAGCCCTTCTTCGTAAGGCCATAATAATTCATTCCTATTTTTCTCGTTCAATTTTCTTCTGTTCATGTAAACAAATTTAATTACACAATTAATTCAATAAATTAAGAAATTTATTTTAACTCGAGTATTTGACAAGAAAATAAATCTAAATTACTTAAGGACGAACTCGATTTTTTATGATATAATGTTATAATATTATCTTGTTATGATTCTTTTGTGATCAAACGACTAAAGTAAATGTGCGTGTTTTAATGAAAAATAACATATTTTTAAAACTCTTGATAAAAAAAACTTTGAACTATGAAGTCTCATCTTCTTTTGCCTTGATTTTTTTAAAAAATAAAATATTGTTTGTCACAATAGTAAAGAAAGGAAGATTGTGTTGGATCAAATGTTTATTAGAGTGTAATTTTTTTTCTAATACAATATGAATGTCACTTTGTCATTTCAATTAATGTTAGTTACAATAATTTTTATTTTATTAATTGTCTTATTAGGAATCAAACTCTTTTGTTATAACTTGTCTTATCATACCTATTTACTATGTGATAATTAATGTAACTTACAATACTTTCTTTTTTAATAATTATTACACAAATCAACTTTGAATTTGATATCAATTATTAGATTGAGGGCTTATCACTAAGCCAAAAACTATAATTGATAGTTATAATACAACTCTTTTTACTTATTAGTGTAACACCATAAACCTCATAATTTGATTGTTACCTTGTCTTGTGGTCTAAACAAGAATAGACACAATCTAATAAAACTCTAGATGGATTAATAGCGTGAAGAATATATACATGTGCTTAGGAGCGCTAGACACAAGAAAAATAAATCAATTGACAATAGATACAAGAAATGTTAAATAGTCACGTCAAATACTAGATGACCATGCAAAATAACAAATATATTCTAAATCTTATATCTTCATATACATGAAAGAACATTTACTAAAGAACACATATCACAATTTTCAAAGTAAATCCTATCACACACACCCTACCTCTAAGCATTGAATGATCATTTCAATGCGATCAATACAACAAAAAATACCTTTAGATAAAGTATACCCTTTGCTAGTTACATTTTAGCTTTATTAGTAGAAGAAACTTGTTTTGCCTTATATTTTTAAAATTTTAGATCAAACAATATGAATCTCAAAGATACTCATAACGGAATACAAATTTAATCAATAAAGATTATATAAGTGTGAAAGTTTGCTTCTACGAGTAGAACAAGAATACTAAAGTAAGAACACAAGAACAAGATAGTATCGAAATTCTTAAAAACTTATCTATGACATGAGTTTAATTCAGAGTATTATACAAGTTTGAAAATTTGCTCCTAAGAATAGAAGAACATGAACATATACATGGTAAGAGAAGATGAACAAAACTTGAACAAGAAAAGAACAATTCAATTTGAAAATTGAGAGAAAATATAGAGAAGAATAACTTATGAGTCAGTAGAGGGTGTTTGAAGATGCTTCAAGATAAAGTTAAGATTTAAGCAAAAGATAACTCTCTCTTTCTCAAATACACTCTAAAAAATACTCTAAATTTTCAACTCTTATTCAATATCATCAATTGAGTATGAGGTTAACCAAATGTGTTGCTAAAGTTAGATCTACGTGAAATTCAAATGATTTCATAAAAAATGCAAATCTAATCTAATATTAAAAATTACAAAGTTTATGGAGAGAAAATTTAATTTTCAAGATTAAAATAAAAGAAATTCTCCTATTGGTCTAAATATGGAGAACAAGCTCCCATGTTATATGATTGATCATGCTTTCATTATTCCCTCCATATATGTCTTGTCTTCTTTTTAAATTTAATTAAACCTTGGATAAATAAGTAAGGATAAAATTAAAAACTCATAAATAGCTAGCTTGATGGACTCCAAAATTTTTTTTTACTTAGTTATTTCTTAATATTATAAGCTCTTACCTTATTTGAACTTGATGGTCCAAATTTCTTTTACTTGACTATTTCTTAGTATTATAACCTCTTAGCTTATGTAAACTTTTTTTCTAATACAAGGTGAATGTCACTTTGTCACTTCAATTAATGTTAGTTACAATAATTTTTATGTTATTAATTGTTTTATTAAGAATCAAACTTTTCTATTATAACTTGTCCTATCGTACCTACTTTACTACGTGATAATTAATGTAACTTACAATAATTTCTTTCTCAATAATTATTACACAAATCAACTTTGAATTTGATACTAATTATTAGATTGAGGGCTTATCACTAGACCAAAAACTATAATTGATAGTTATAATACAACTCTTTTTACTTATTAGTGTAACACCACAAACCTCATAATTTGATTGTTACTTTGTCTTGTGGTCTAAACAAGAATAGACACAATCTAATAAGACTATAGATGGATTAATAGTGTAAAGAATAGATACATGTGCTTAGGAGCGTTAGACAGAAGAAAAATAAATGAGTTGACAATAGATGCAAGAAATGTCAAATAGCCACGTCAAATACTAGATGACCATGCAAAATAATAAATATACTCTAAATATTATATCTTCATATGCATGAAAGAACATTTACTAAAGAACATATATCACAATTTTCAAAGTAAATCCTACCACACACACCCTACCTCTAAGTATTGAATGATCATTATTTAAATGAGATCAATAAAAAAAAATACTTTTAGATAAAGCATATCCTTTGTCTAGTTACATTTTAGCTTTATTAGTAGAAAAAACTTCTTTTGCTTTGTATTTTTAAAATTTTAGATCAAATGATATGAATCTCAAAGATACTCATAACTGAATACAAATTTAATCAATAAGGATTATATAAGTGTGAAAGCTTGCTTCTAAGATAGAACAAAAACACTAAAGTAAGAACACAAGAACAAGATAGTATCGAAATTCTTATAAACTTATCTATGACATGAGTTTAATTCAGAGTATTATACAAGTGTGAAAATTTGCTCCTGAGAATGGAAGAACATGAACATATACATGGTAAGAGAAGATGAACAAAACTTGGAATAAGAAAAGAATAATTCAATTTGAAAATTGAAAGGAATAAAAGAGAAAATATGGAGAATAATAACTTATGAGTCAGTGGAGGATGCCGTTTGAAGATGCTTCAAGATAAAGTTAAGATTTAAGCAAAAGATAACTCTCTCTTTCTCAAATACACTCTAAAAAATACTCTAAATTTTCAAGTTTTATTTAATATCATCAATTGAGTATGAGGCTAGCCAAATGTGTTGCTGAAGTTAGATCTATGTTAAATTCAAATAATTTTATACAAATCTAATCTAATATTAAAAATTACAAAGTTTATGGAGAGAAAATTTAATTTCCAAGATTAAAATAAAAGAAATTCTCCTATTGGTCTAAAATTGGAGAACAAGCTCTCCTATTATATGATTATTATTGTTTTCATTATTCCCTCCACATGTGTCTTGTCTTTCTTTTAAATTTAATTAAACCTTAGATAAATGAGTAAGGATAAAATTAAAACTCATAAATAGGCTTGATGAGCTCCAAAAATTTCTTTTACTTAACTATTTTTTAATATTTTAAGCTCTTACCTTATTTGAACTTGATGGTCGAAATTTCTTTTACTTAACTATTTCTTAGTATTATAACCTCTTAGCTTATTTAAACTTAATAGACCTAATTACAAAATTTGATAATTGTACATATTTTTACAATAAAAATAAATTCTTAATTTAAAAATAAATTTCTTTTACTTAGCTATTTCTTAATATTTTAAGCTCTTACCTTATTTGAACTTGATGGTCCAAATTTTTTTTATTTAACTATTTCTTAGTATTATAACCTCTTAGCTTATTTAAACTTAATAGACCTAATTACAAAATTTGATAATTGTACATATTTTTACAATAAAAATAAATTCTTAATTTAAAAAATTTATAATCAAAATATTATATTTCTTAGAAACATTATTTATTTAATATTATTTAAAATCTTTATATTCATGTTTTCATATTTTCTCTCGACAAAAAAACTTAATGATAAAACTATTAGTTAAAAGTTAAACATCCAAATCACTACATCACAACAAATATTTTTATAATGCCACAAGTAATAAGTCATGCCATGCAAATCAAGTTTGGGGACAATTTTGCAAAACATAAAAATACATAAACCTTCATTAGCTTTTAAGTGCTGTCAACATCCAGTTTCAACTGAAAAAATAATAAATACAAAATTTTGTTCATTGAAAAATAATTATTAATTCAAGAGAAACTTATAAAATAACAACAATTAAAAAGAAAATAATGATAATATAAAATGAAATGAAAGAAACAAATATATGAAAAAATAATAACAAATACAATTAAAATTAAAATATAAATCTTTAAAATTATGTTTTTAAACATTAAAAACTAAAATGGTATTTTCTTTTTGATTATATAATTTAAGTATTTAAATTTATTTTAGGTTTTTGCTTTATTTTAATTTTTTAATATATATATATATATATAAATTGGTCCCAGTCCCATTTTATCTTAACCTAGAAAATAGAACAAAATAAAAAACTAAAGAAAAAAACATAACAGAAGAGTGAATTCATGCTTTTCTCACCACTTATGCTCACCCATTCAGAGTATACAATCACAAAAAATCTATGTGAGAAAAAGATAAATCAAGAGGAGAAACAAAGAGGAGAAGGCAAATAAAAAAAATAATGAAAAAGAAAAATAGAGCAACAACACTCTTCCTAGTCACTCTCTTACATTCTCTTTTCAGCTCCGACCCTTACTCTGTTCAGGTCCACCATCTCTAAAGTCCAACCACCACCAGATGTCACTATGCCACCTCCATCCTTCACCATTTCTTTAACACAAAACACAAATAACATTCCAATCAATTTTAAACAAGAGAAAAATAAATAAATAAACTATCAATAAATAACAGACTTTAAACTTTTATTATTAATGTGACACACCATATCTCACATACCACTTTAAACTTTTATTTATAACAAAACATTGGGATAACTTGATTCTTAATGGAGAAATTAAAATCAAGTTATCTGTGCATGATAATGGTGAGAATCAGGTTCGAAGTTACGGAGGTTTGAAACTCTAAGAAATAACATAGTTAAAATGGCTAGAAATTACAAACAATAAAATTGCAGCTAAAAATTACAAGGGATGAAATGGCAAAAAATTATAGATTCTAAACTTAACACAAAAGTCAGTCAATGTCACACAAATCATATCTCCCATATCACATGTAAGATTGTATAATATATATTGCACTCCAGACATAAAAGATCTTGTTTGAAATATAAGGAATTTTAATAAAATATAATAAAATATAAGAAATACATTGAACCGTATTTGAAGTAACTCAAATTAAGATTTATTTACAAAGTAATTAACCTAGCAAATTCCTAAATTCTATGATAGAAATGTTATATAAACAAAAGTTGATAAATATAACTTTTAGAATTTATATTGGAATATTTAATTAATTCAAAAGATATAAATTCTTTATAAACAAAGAAAACCATATCTAACTGAAACATTTTTTAGCTACAAAGATAAGTATTAAATTGTTAGCAATAATATCAACGTGTCTTCTAAAATAGTTGTTAATATGAATAAAAAAAATTCTAATGTAGTCATTTTTGTATATTCAATGTACCCTATAGATAGAAGAATATATACATAATTGAACATAATAAAATAAAAAATTAAAAGATTTTGTTGAAATTATACTTTAGAAATTTTTCAAAAAGTCAAACATAAATTCTTCTCTCCATTAGAATAATAATATTGTTACCTTTATTACTAAACTTGTTGAAGACATAAAATAGATGAAAAAAACAAGTCATATAAATTATATTATGTCTCGGATCTAATTGATGATTAAAACTTTTAATATGATTTTTTCAAAACAATTAGAACATTTATAAATAATATTCAAAATCTTTTTAACAAAATAATTAGGTAAATTTTAATTTTTTGTTGTGAATAGAAATACTTAGAAGTAAGATGATTTCTTATTATATTAAAATGAAAAATTTTCTAAAATATTACCTTTCTTATTTTAGAAGTAAGATTAATTCTTATTAGATTGAAATGAAAAATTTAAAAAATATTACCTTTCTTATTTTGCACATATATTTTTGTTTCGCTTTTCAGAAAAAAAAAATTAAGAAAATTTTGTATATTATAATGAACACAGTAGGGTGTTATCATCTTCTTTATATGTAATCAATTCTTAAATCTAAATCTGGTTTTCAAAAATTTTATTATAATTTTTTTAATTTTTTATAATAAACTATGATAACGACAATTTTATTTGTTTTTTAATTTTTTTATCTCATTCATTTAATTTTCAAATAGAAACTATTTAATAATCAATTCACAAATTAATTAAATAAATATTAGTTAATTCATTAAGTTTTTACTTACATTTAAAAATATATGTGTGAAAATTTTAATTTTTTATTTCTTAAATTAAGAAACACAGGACATCGTTCAGCATATAATAAAATAAATAAAAATTTTAATTAAAAAATAAAATTGAATTATCAACAAACATTAAAAAAAATTTATAAATAGAAATCAAAATTCAAAAAAATTAAACTATTCAGCCTAATTTATTAAAGAAATTGAAGAACAAAACTAAATTACACGAAAGCTAATTCAACGTGAAGTCACACCAGAATAAATTTAAAAAGGTTTATCCTTCAGTAGAGACAAAATGAAAAGAATTAAAGAAAACGAAAATAAAAAATTAAGAAAAATGACGTAATTAGGTTAGAGTTATAACGTAATATAATAACCTTCGTCATTTATAAGTTTTTTTCATTGTAAATTTCATATTCAGATTTTGTTTCACATATTGTTTTTAATATTTTTTTCTCAAATTTCGTAAATTTTGTTTGAGATTTTATTATCCAAATTCTTTCCTTAAAATTTATTTCAAAATTTTCAAATTCTATAAATTTATTTTCAATTCTTTTTCTTAAATTTTGTTTTCACTTATCTTTTCAGATATTTTGTTTCTAAATATATTCCAAATAAGCAAAATAGACATTAACTAATGAGGCCCACACACATTAATGTAACAGGTTTCTCTAAAACTTTGCATCAGTGCAACAGGGTGCTTCAACAAGACTATCTGTTGCTTCAGCCTAGTCTTTTCTAAAAATAATTACAAATTCTTGAAACTTTTAATATAACCAATGCAGTAATTAAGATCCTTTATTAGCTTTCTTGTAATTTTAGCCGTAAACAAAATATATGACAATGGATCATAATTTGAATTTAAAATAATGAATAACAATTAAAACATTGCATTAATATTAGATAAATAAGAGAATTTGTTTTTAATATAGCCTATGGCATATATTGACCTGATAAATGGATTAGGAATAGTTGATTAGCTACCAATACATAAAAAGTGTGACTAACCAATTTAAATTCAAATATTTACTTTTAATAAAAAAGGTGATAAATTCAAATTATATTTTTATAATTTTTATTAGAACTGAATTATTATTATTTATTTCAATCCAAATTAAATTAATAATATAAAAATAAATAATAAGAAAATTTATTTCCTAATAAATGATGTGTCCGGTGTCTAATAATAATATTAATTATATAATATATATTTAAAATTTTGTTATCATCAAAACTTTACTAGATAATTAAATCATTTAAAAATATTTTAGATTCAAAACAATGTTATTCTTAAGTCTAAGATTCAACATGATCGAAATACATGTTATATTCCTTTATAAGAAAAATACTTAATATGTAAGATAAAAACCATAAAAAATGTAGTCTCTATAAAGTTTCAATAAAAATATAAGATGTGTTTAATTTCATAAATCATAAGAGACGAATAATTATGAATCATAAATGCATCTTTCATATACTAAACACAATATGCTTTATAAGATATGAGACATTTAAAAATTATAAAAAATTAAACTTGAACTCATTCTAAAAATAATTCTAAAACTTACCTTAAAGAAACATTGTATACTTAATACTTAATATTAATAAATTATTAGTTACTCTAAAGAAATTTTGTGATAGAGAACCATCATATACACAAATTTGAATAAATATTATAAAATTTAAAGTGTTCATTACCTTTCAATTTTTTTTATCTCTTTTAAGTCTATGATAGGTTCATCAAATATGATTAAAATAAATTTTAATACGATTATAAAATAAAATTTAAAAATTTATTTTTAAAATAAAATTTATATTCTTATATATTATAATTAATATTATCTTTAATTAACGTGGAATTTCTGATCATGAAAAAGTTTGGAACCATTCCCAAGCAAACTCTCTGAGCAGGAAACATGCTGCTACTATTTTATTGCCAACTATTTTATTGCCAATTTGCATGATAAATTCCCCTTCAGGTGGGGTCAGGTTTGATTGCTGTAATATGTTATTGTTTTTCTTTTGTGCACCTTTTTGGTCTTTTCAAATTTTTAGTAGCTTAAATTGATGTTATTTGGGAGATTGGATGGTGTGCCTAAAGATGTTGAAATTATTCTATTGAGAGAGGGATTAATATTTAAAATTAACATTTAAAAATAATATTCTATTGAAAAAATAATTTTTTCCCAAAAAAATCTGATTTTTCATTACATAAGGTTCACACATTTCAATAAACATAAAAAATCTCCGCATGGGTCATTTTTTGTTTTTTCCTCGAAAATACTTTATTTATATAAAATTGTACACGAAACACAAAGAAAACGTGGGAATCTATAACCAGTAACAGATCAGGGAAGTTCCGGTGAGGAGTGGCAAATGGCGCAACCGGTGCCGTCCGAAATTGTGTGCTTAGCCACTCTGTTGTTATGCAGCGCTTTTGCAACCTCCTTTTCCACGGACCCTCGGTTGCTCCAACGGCACAAGGACCGGGTCGGTACGCTCCCTGGTCAAACCTTCAACACTAGCTTCGCACACTACTCCGGGTACGTCACCGTGGAGGAGAACGCTGGGAGAACACTCTTCTACTGGTTCATTGAGGCTCTTGAAGATCCTCATTCCAAACCCCTTCTTTTGTGGCTCAATGGAGGCGCGTTCAAATTTGCTCTTCACTAACTAACTAATCGTCTTTGTTTTAGCTCTTCTGCTACTGCATTAACATTGTTAACCGTCGATTGACATGAAATCGAACGGTGCAGGTCCTGGTTGTTCGTCCATTGCTTTCGGACAGTCGGAGGAGATTGGGCCCTTTCATATCAATGCCGATGGCAAGACTCTTCATCCCAATCCCTATTCTTGGAACCGAGGTGAGGAACATTCCTTTCCACTTTCTTTGGAGACACTTTTGCATCGATTTTTAGGAGAGAAAATGTAAAGAAAAAAAGTTGTAAAGTAAAAGTTGGAAAAATTACTTATTTGAGAAGAAAATATAAAAGATGAAGAAGTTGTTTTGTTTGTATGAGAACAGTTATGTTTAACCACTTTTTGTTTTCTTAGTGGCCAACATTCTTTTTCTTGACACTCCTGTTGGGACTGGATTTTCATATTCAAAGAACGGATCCGACCTGCTGAACAATGGCGATAAAAGGACAGGTAGTACGATTTTCATTCACACATACACACATATTACGTGATGGCGAGGATCTTTACCATTCAGTCTTACATTTTGATGATTGATATTGGTTTTACTTAAATCTAAGAAGACTGAATGGTTAAGATTAACTCCTCTCAAGCTCTCACCTTATATTGTTACATATAAGTTTGTGTAAGTTAAATTAATTAAGCTTATTGTGCAGCTGAGGACAATTTAGTATTTTTGGTGAAGTGGTTTGAGCGTTTCCCTCAATACAGAAGCAACGACTTTTTTATTAGTGGTGAGAGCTATGCAGGTAAACAATGTTGCTCAGCATAAATTTTTGCTCAAATTGAAAGTAATTGATATTCTGTTCATTAAATTTCCTGTTTGATTGGTTTTTTTAAAGTCATTGTTTGCTAGTAGTGGTTATGTCGTCAACTGAAATAGATTTGGCACTTCAATACTGTCTCTTTGTTTTATATAGATGTTCATGTTCTTTGATTCTGGTCTGATATATTTTTAAATGCTGTAATTCGTATTGTTCAATCATTAATCCCATGTATCAGGGCATTACGTTCCTCAACTTAGCCAAGCTATTGTTAAGTACAACTCAGCTACTAACGAAAATGCTATAAATCTGAAAGGTTTCATGGTATGGGTTCTACTTTTGCATAAAAATAAATCTTTGCTTTGTGTCACTTCTTATTATTAGTTTAATCTATATATCTCTGCTGCAGGTAGGGAATGCTCTGACGGATGATTATCATGATCAATTAGGGATGTTTGAGTTTATGTGGTCAAGTGGTTTGATTTCAGATCAAACGTACAAGCTTTTGAACCTACTTTGTGATTTTGAGTCAGTTGTGCATCCGTCAGATTCATGTTCAAAAATTTTGGAAATTTCTGATAAAGAACATGGAAATATAGACCCATACAGTCTGTATACACCACCGTGCAATAGCAATGTTGGTCAGTTAAGTCGGCTGGTGAGAAGAAAGAAGGTGAGTCTTAGCATATTTTAAATTCGATTATACAGTGCATATGACAGGTTTGAAGTACATATTATATTGATGTGTTATGTCATGATACAGAGAATTGGTAGACTCAATCTAAGTGCAGCGTATGATCCATGCACTGAAAACCACTCCATTGTATACTTCAATCGACCAGAGGTCCAAACAGCTCTTCATGTCGATCTAGATCATAAGCCTACTACATGGGAGACCTGCAGGTGATGATCACTAGAGAAGCACTTGAAAATTTTCCTTTTGCATCTACATTATTTGATGTGAATATAAAAGGTTTCTATTTAAAATAAAAATATAGAAGGAAAAACAATTAGGTGCAAGCTCCAAATACGGTTTATGTGAGCTGGGATGGGAAAGTGTTTAGAATGTCACAGGCGAAAACTTTATCTCTCTCCTATGGCAACACCCACCCCAAATTACACTAGTGATCCCTTCCCGTCTCCACATATGTCATTTTCACCTTCTCTTTCATATTCATGCATTCTCTTCATCATTTCATCGCTGTCAAGTGTTCATTATGCTTGAGACACAATGCCACATTTCTCATGCCTAACTTTCCCCCTACTCTTTGACTACATTTCTTAACTCATTCTCCACTGGTACTTTTTATGCCACATATTTAACGTTGTTCAATGCATGAATGATGTCATCATACATCCTTATTTGTACAAAGCTTATACCAATTGTCTTACAAGAAGTATCACTGCCCATCAAAACGTTATGACCTTCCAACTCATCAAATATGGTAAACCAATCCCTTTGAGGACTCATGTTTTTCAACACCCACCTATCAGATGATTGTTGTCTTAAGTTAATGATCAACAAGTGATCGCAAAGGACCCCACTTTTTGAAATATAGCTGCCATGTTATCCTATTTCCCCAATATTGGACTCATGTGAGTTCAACACCCACCTATCAAATGATTGTTGCCTTAAGTTAATGACACGATCACAAACGGCCCCACTTTTTGAACTATAGCTGCCACGTGGTCCTATTTTCCCAATATTGGGCAATCTCTCCTCTAGTGTCCCTACTGCTTGTAATATCTGTAAACGTCTTTAGGATCAACCTTTGTCTTCCTTGACTTCTTGACCTTGGGTTGGTCTTGAAGAACACCAATCCAAAAGACGATGCGTCTTCTACGCTTTCAAATGTTGAGGCGAAACTCCCTAGAGGCTAGACTTCACCCCTTCAAGCGTAATGTAGTCCTTCCCTACACTCAAAGAGCTCACTAAGTTCTTGTAGGACGATGGGAGAGAGGCGAGCAAAATCATCACTGCACCTTCATCTTCTACCTTGATGTGGATGTCTCAAAGCTGCTCCATCAAGATTGAATTGAATTCATCAAGATGAGTCTTGAGTGAATTACCCTCCTTCATATGAAGCTAAGCAACCTCCTCTTTGACAAAAGCTTGTTGTGAATGGACTTTGTTATGAAGAGCCTCTCCAGCTTTAGCCTTAACGTTGTCGAGGTCTAAAAAGTGCCATTTGCTAGTGACGAAAGGATCATCCAATGAGCCTTTTCCTCTATTTGAACCAGAACTTGCCTCTCAATGTGAGACGTGTTTCTGGAAGGTGGTGCCCACGTCCCTTGCTCCTTGACAAAAGCTCTTATCTTAATTGTCCTATTGTTGAAACTGTTCTTCGCATTGAACTTCTTACTCTTGGATGTGATATCCATTTTCTTGCAAGATTTTATCCCAAACACAAAAACAAGATAAAAAACTGACATATTTATTCTACACTTATTGTTGAAACGAGCTCAAAGAACAAAATAAGCAATGTTATATTGATTGTGAATCATACAAATTGGAGATGCAAAACAAAGAACCCAATACAAGATAAAGAAGAATGATCGTCTTGTTTATTATGCTAATAAGTTTTTCAATTCGGTACTTTTCACAATGCAAGATAAGGTGGGAATTACCTTGCCAAGTGTACACAACTCAAAGAGTTGGAAAGACTCTTGACTCTTGGCTCACTCTCTTGAATGCTCCAAGAAAAGCAAGGAGGAAGAGAGGTCACTTAAGAAAACTCAACTAAGATGAAGCTCACTCTCTCACAAAGAAACACAATAAAGCTTTCAAAGCTCTCAATTTAATTTCTATTCAAAGGTGGTTTTCAATGCTCATTTGAGTTCCTTTTTCTAAGGTCTTTGTCACGAGCATCCAAACCTTGTTTACAATGAGACATGTATTTCTACCTTGGTGTGTTAGCACATGTCCTTATTTATACACTCTACCCTAGAATACGCTGTTTTAGAATTACTATCCTATGCCTCTTTTCAAGCAATATTTTTACAAAATAAGCTTTAATCTATAACTTTTAAACATTTATTATTTTTGACTTGTCTTATCGAGACTTCTTCTCCAAGTCCTTCAATTGAATACTTTTTTTCTTTACCCTCAGCAAAAGCTCCCTTATGACACAAAGCTCACCTACTTCTAACAACCTTGACAATTACCTCACTACCCATCCATAACATGAACTATCATTGCTTAATAGTTTTGGGTCAATAACCTTTAAAGGCTTATTTCCATTAGGACCCGTTTCTTAACATGAAGGCACTTGAATTTTTACTCTACGACACCATTGCTTGGACATCTCAACTAACCAATCAAGTGTAACTCGGATTTTCACACAAGTATGTCACTGCTTAAACTTTTCAATTGACCAAGCATAACTTGACATAGAAAATATTCACCAATCTGGAGGGGAGAAACACCAAGGAGACTTTAACCAAATGGGTCATGATTCGATGCACAAGAAAACATTACACCACTTTCAACTCAACCTTTAAGCAATAAGTTTGTGTCATTCTCACTATATGTTGCTCAATTTGTCCATTTCTGCGTAATGTGGGATTTCAACTCACTTAAGCACCAACAATGCCCCCTCAAGTGAGTCCTTTTCACATTAGTATGCTCCCTCACAGGCAAAAGTATTCCTTACGCAGAAATACCTCAATGATGACCATTATTTGCACTACTATTTACTACAATAGAATGCATTTCTTGAATCTCTGCCAAGAGAACTTTTAGTACAAGGATCCCATACCCATTATATTGTACTCGTTTAAGACAGTCACCAAGACAAACCATTGACATTAATATTCAAAATCTATTTATAAGATGGAGATTTTTTTCACTCATATACTATATGTTGACATTATCCCCAATTGATGTGAGACTTTGGGTTTTCCCCAATACACCTCATGTCCAATACTTTGAGCTTGGTACGTATATAACATGGCAAGTGACTTTTTTTTAATTGGATCTAGGAAATGCTCTTTCTTCCCGAGTATAAGACTCTAGTGTGGGGTTTATAGGGCTTCGGTCTCTCCGACTACCTTGCTTTTATGACGTGGTTCTCTCAAGGTTCTCATCCGTGTCCAAGTCATTTTAACTGATCTTTTGTTAATCTTTTTCTCAGTCGGTGCCAAACCAGTGTCTACTCATGTACAAACATCTCTTGTCTTGTCATTTCTCATATGGCCACACATATGTCTTGATATTCTCATTTCTTGTTATTTTTACTACTTCCACATTACTAATTTAAGAATCCCTGCAACTATATCATTTGGAGATTTTGATAACTGGTTGCAACTTTAGGGATTGTAGGCACAACATAAAATGTATTGTACCTTTTGTTTATATCTCTCTCTATTTTGCACCTGTGTTGTTTCTTTTCCCAAACTGACAGCAACAGAATCCTCTTATTCTCATTTTTTACAGTGAAGTGGTAAATACAAACTGGAAGGATTCTCCAACATCAGTGCTCGATATTTATCATGAACTTATTGACATTGGACTGAGGATATGGGTGTTCAGGTTAGTGTTATTTTCTTATATCTAGATTTAACCTTATAGTTACAAAAACATTCCCTTTTAGTCTATATAGGTAAAAGCATCCCTTTTATTCTTACATATACCGTTTTAAATTTCTCTCTCCCTATATATATTGTTTTTAATTCTTTTTAATCCCTATGAGAAGGAATAAAAGGGATTAAAAATGATATATGTACAGACTAAAAGGAATATATATATATATATATATATATATATATGTGTGTGTGTGTCTCCGCGTTCACTCGTTTGTTTGATGTCATACATATATGTAAAGTGAGCCAGGAAGAGCTTGAAAATTCTCAGCATCTGTTACGTTGCCTTAGACAATTTGCTAATTACTTATGACTTGATACTTTACACGGAGGACGTCCTTCACAAATATGACTTCAACTTAATCTAACTAAAGTCGTGTTTATTGACATGACTTACTCATTTATGTGAAAAAATTACTCATTTTGAGAATTTCTCCATAAAATTGCACCTAAAAGAAAACTTGGTAAAGTCATGCTTACTTGGCATGACTTATTCATTTATGTGAAAAAAAAAATTATCCATTTTAAGAAATTTTTCCATAAAATTGCACCTGAATGGAGAAAAACCTTGATGATTTTAAATTTTGATTGTCCAGTGTTAACATCTTTCTATGTTGGAAAAGGTCATAAAGAAAGTTCCCCAATGTATGTGTTTTGGAATTCAATATGCCTCATTACTCTTGTTTCTCTGGAACATTTGTTTCCTCCAAACTTATTTAATGTCCTTGATATCAGTGGTAACACGGACGTGGTAATACCCGTCACGTCTACTCGCTATAGCATAAATGCTCTGAAGCTCCCTACCGTGAGTCCTTGGCGTGCATGGTATGATGAAGGGGAGGTAAGTGATTCTACAATGAATGATTCTTGCATTTCTTATGACTTGGTTTCTCGTAGTTTATTTTCTGTTATTACGACCCTTGTGCACTGTTACGTGATATAAATGAAACAGGTTGGAGGATGGACCCAGGAATATGCTGGCCTTACGTTTGTGAGTGTAAGGGGTGCAGGCCATGAAGTTCCTTTGCATAAACCAAAACTTGCACTCACACTGGTCCAAGCCTTCTTGGCAGGAACATCAATGCCCAATCTTGAGTTAGTCAGCGCCTCTTGAAATTTACATTTACTGTTCTCCTCTATTGCGTTATTTTCCATTTAAAAAACTTCTCTATTGACTCTATTTTTTTGTTTGTAATATTGCGTACTTGTGCTGTTCACTGCGTGTTGTTTTTTTAGAACATCATATTTATTGATGGAAATAAAATAGAGGAAGTTTATAAGGTAACAATAATCGCCAATTTTAAATGTACATAGACGTTAGAGTTAATACTTAGGTATGATGGATTTATCCTACAAAGTTATTGTGAAATAAATGATAAACTAGGAAAGGTTATGACAACAAATTTGATGAATTGATGATAAGAGTCACTAGTTTGATGAAATTATGCAAACATATTAAAGCTATAACTATTGTAATGTCCAAAGATTTTATCAAACGATATGGTTTTAGTATTAATCTATTTAAATAAAATTAATCTCACATAACAATAAAGTTTAACAATTAATTTGCACATTAAAAGAATATCGTCAGCATACATTTTAATATCATTGAAAATAAACTGTGTGCTTGAATTAATTTAATTAAGGTATATAAGATATTATTAATACGTGAATTAGTAAAGCTTTTTACTTCTAAAAAATTTTAATTTTATTTGTGTTTTCACAATAACAATAATTTGTTGTTTTATGAATAAATAATCATAGATACAATAAGAAATTAAAACAATAAATTGCTCTCTCTCTCTGATATATATATATTCGTATGTGTGAAATATAATAAATATTTTCATATGCATTACAAGTGTTTC
>Ga0099825_1000340_pt1 | contig 46505 bp, 16 predicted proteins | sample SiratroredBW_FD_76838 | JGI IMG/M metagenome (GOLD analysis project Ga0099825, IMG submission 76838) | Root nodule microbial communities of legume samples collected from California, USA - Siratro red BW | ecosystem: Host-associated > Plants > Roots > Nodule | place: USA: California | collected...
AAAAAATATATATATTTTATATATATATATATATATATATATATATATATATATATATATATATATATATATATATATATATATTTAAAAAATAAATTTATGAAAATGTTTTGAAATAAAATTGATTACTATTGTTCGTTTTTTTTTTTTTCATTTAGAATTAGGGGTGCTTGTTTGGTAAACCTTTTTGTAACTTATACGGACTTTGTTTAGCAAATGCTCACTACAGTATGCAAGCTTTTTAAATTGTCATATAGTCACAGCTTGTTATATATAATATTTTTTATTAATTATCTTAAAATTATATCAATAATTACTTTTAAGTAATAAATAAATATAATATGAAAACTTTTTCACTTATCTAAATCAGTTTGTTGGGTAGGTGTTTTTATCAGAAGCTAACGTTTACCCAACAAAAAAATGTTGTTGGGCTAAAACTTGTAAGCTTTTGTCCGTTTTTAACCTAAGCCCAGAAAAGCCCATTAGGCAGAACACCCTGTGTAAACTGTAACGAGCTCGGGAGCATCTTCCATGGAGGCAAAGAGGGAGACGTAATCATGAACCGGAGAAAGTGCAGATTCTTATTCTGAGCGAAATTTGGGGCAGCAACGAACTAAATCCTCTATTTGCGAGTTGTACTCTTGCATTCTTTAGATAACGTAAGAAAGCTCTTTTCTTTCTCTATCTGGAGACCTCATTTATTTATTCGGCATTACTGTTTCTTTCTATGATTTCTATTTTGTATTCCCTTTATCTAAATTATAATTCTGATCCAAGGGAAACCTCCAATGCCGTCAGAAAACTGATACGGCGTTGCATCGAATTCATGAAAACATCACTTTTGAATTGGTGTTGAGTTTGGGGCACCTTACGTTGTCAGCTGCATGCTTAGATACTTGTTTCTTTTATGTTTTTATCTTCGTCGGGTTCTGATATAACATGATGTGGAGGGAATTTCAAGCTCATGGTGTTACTTGTTAGTAGGCTTTGCTGAAATTTTGTTTTGAATCTTTAGCACTGATATTTGATATTAGAAGCCGTTGGTGCCTGGTGATGTGACTTTTTTAAAATCATAAATTGTATGTAACTTCATTTTTTTTTCTAGAGCAGAAGCAGTTGAGAAATGTTACTTTCGTATTGATTGCATTGGTAATTAAACTATAAATCCTTCTATAGTTTCTTATCTTAAACCCCTAAACCCTAAATCACCCAAACAAGGGCCAGAGACATCCATAGAATATCTGACACCTAAACGAATTCAGGTGTGTTAAGATGAAGATTAGAACCTTGGCCACTTGGATTTTATTGATTTAATCATGACTAAGTTGGATATAGGTACATGTCATCTGTTATGATGCTATGACTATTGTAGGTGTCTTGACTCGAGTGTTATTGCACATCAAGCCTTTGCTTAAATGATGTAAATCTTAGAAAAAATAGCACTATTGTGTGCCTGTATAAAATTGTTTTTCAAAATTTTCTCCATAAAAGATCAGGGAAGAAACTGGGCATTTGTATTTCTGCTAAAGAGTGTGTAATCCTCTACCCCTCAGATTATATATTTATTTCTTTTGCTTCTTTTTGTGCATCTGATGGTTCTGCATACATCCAGGATGAAGATGTCATTGGTTCGACCTCTCTTGACAAGGCGAGGATTCAGCACAAGCTCAGAGAACCTTGTTGCTTCGGTGCTGTTTGAGAGACTGCCAGTGGTCATTCCCAAAGTTGACCCAGTAGTTTACGCATTTCAAGAATTCTCGTAACTTTCTGCTTTCGCTGACTTTGATATTATGTTCTGCTTCAATAAAAGTATATCTAGGAAAGATAAATGAATGGGTATTCGACCTTCACTGAGTCTTGGATTTGTAGTCATTAAAGATTCTGGTGAATTTTTTTAATTGTCGTTTGATTCATCAACGCGAAGAACCTGTTTTTTAGCAGTGACTATTGTACTAACTGTGTTTTTCTTTTATGGGGTTTAAATGTTAGGTTTCGGTGGCGACAACAATATCAGCGCAGATATCCTGATGAATTTGTAGACAAATCTGATGCAAGGTATAAGTACTCAAGGCCATGTCTATAGTTGTAATATTTTGGTATTTACATTTAATTGGTTTTGAAGAGAGAGATCGCAAGGTGGCATTTCAAATAGTGAGTGATCCATGTGTTATATTAGCGAGTTTTATGTTGGCTGTCGAAGGCCTAACACAACCCACCTCCTTTATCCAGGCTTGGGTCTGACTATGAGACCGCAGGTGGATTTAGATTGCACTTTTAGTTATAATATATACCAAAAACATACTTGCAAGTTTCCTGAGACTTGAAAAGATAAATACTTGAATAGTAACCAACAAAATTGTTTTTTTTTTCTCTGTTAAACTTCTATTTTATGTGAACACTCTCAAATGTCTGCAAGGGAGGCATTTATCTATATACTCAAAATACAAAATGGAAAAGAACCATTGAGTCTATTGCTAATTTACTGTTTTGCATAAAAATTCATTCTCTCCTTCCTCAGAACTAGCGAAATATCAAAACTATTATACAAGGTTAACATAAAGAGGGGAATATAAAAGACAATATATAACTAAACAAAGGTAAAATATAATTGTTTATTATACCTTTAGAGTATTTATATTATCTCATATGTCTGCCTTCCATATGTCTTTATTATATCTTAGGTTGTAATCATATTTATTTAGATTTCATGATTTGTTTCCTTATTTATTTAGGAGGATTATGATCTATTATTACTATTCTTAAATTTGATTAAAAGCCTAACTTAATCCTACAAAATTGGATTGTAAGATGGGATTGTCCAAGCTCTGGGAGGACTATATTACCCACCTCTGTAGTCAGTGTAGGATGTCAGCACTCCCTGCCTCACACTTAGAACCGAATATTTGGAGCTTGATGGATAAATGCATGCGCCCGAATATCAATACCACCTCCTTCATATCTAGGAATAAATCGTAAAGCATTGACAAATATGGGTGTGACACAATAACAAATCTAGGATAAACTCGTCACCTTGTTAAAATTTATATAGCTTAACTCAATCTTATAAAATTAGCTTAAAAGGTAAGGATTGCCTAAGCCTTATAATGACTTCATTGGCCATATAGTTGATTTGGATATTGCCAAACCTATAAAGTTCATGACACCTTTAAGATTATTTAACTTGGTTCGCCAGATTTAACTCAGTGGCTTGGATTATGATGCAATGACAAATTGTTTCATATTTTTATTTTGTTTGCCTCCTTCTTAAATTCACTTTTTCCATATCCATGGGTTGATATGCTTAAGATTTATCACAGCTGGCAATACAGATAGTTTCTTCTTTCATATGTTCTCATCAAAAGTATGTTACTTCCAGGGGAAAAGGTGATTATCATATTGACTATGTGCCAGCACCACGAATTACCGAGGCTGACAAAAACAATGATAAAAGGTATGCACCAATATGAGAATTTACAGTAAGAAAATTCTTCATTTAAATTTCTCGAACATATGAAGGAAAATGAATAGCGAGGCCATCATCTCAATACGTGTGCTTTCTCCAATGAAAGATTGGTTCTTGCTTGACCTCTTCTTCCTTGGAGTGGACCAATGTCTATTTTCTGTAGCATCTCGTTAGTTACGGATAATAATTAGCAAGTGTTATTTAGAATTTAAATTCCATTTTTATTCTCTTGCCTGCTTAAGTGGCAAGTGAATGAATTTTGGTTTGACAACTTCGTGATTATATAATGTAGAGCAAACTTGCCATTTGTATATTTATTTTGTACTCGCCTTTAGTCTTTATGAAAGTCTTCATAGTAATGTATACAGCTCTTATTATTTCAAACTGAAAATACACTTATGCTAGGGCAAGAACCAATCTTCATTCAGTGACATGGTAGCATAGTCAAAACTATATATGATTTTAATGCTGAGAAGACAGAGAGACACTTATCTATACTTGTCCCTTTTACTTTTCATTATTTTAAAGAAATGGATTTGCTTTCAGACATAGTTTTTGCATGAATGCTCATTCTTATACATGCTACTAATTGTCTACTTAGGTCATTACAAAGAGCTCTTGATAGAAGACTCTACCTTCTCATCTATGGCAATGCACATGGGGATCCTAGTGGAAAGCCTGTGTGGCATTTTCCTGAGAAAGTTTATGAATCTGAGGGCACCATGCGCAAGGTGAACGTTGACAAATGGCTTTCCTTTTCTTTTTCTGTATCTTTTCCCTATTAACTTTTTTAATTTTGCAGTGTGCAGAGTCTGCATTGGAATCAATCATAGGAGATCTTTCTAATACATATTTTGTTGGAAACGCTCCAATGGGCCATATGGTTGTTCAGCCTACAGAAGACCAGTCTGGATCCATATCTTATAAGGTATATTTGTAGGAAATTTGTTGTACTTCTGGTTTACTAATGGAAGCTTCAGTTCTTTTACTATTATATCAATATATGTTGGCTCTCTATTGAAGTGCTTAGGACTTTACCTTGTTTGGTTGTGTCACATGATTCCAAAACTAGCCTTTCCAGTGCTTCTATCTCACTTCAGGTAAAAATTAATTATATTTGCTTATTCTTTCTCTTTGCTGAAATCTTCTGCCAGAGATTCTTCTTCAAGTCTCAAGTAATTGCTAAAAACAAGTTCAACATTGCAAAGTGTGAGGATTTTGTCTGGGTGACAAAGGATGAATTGGTGGAGTATTTTCCTGAGCAAGCTGAATTTTTTAACAAGATGATCATTAGCTGATGACAATGGAGGACAGTTTAGTTTAAGCGATTGCAAATTATCACAAAATGATAGTGAATGAACTTGAAAGAACATCAAACCATAATGTTTCAGGCACTGTTTAAAGTTAGGATATCTATCTTTCCTGTTCACCAACAAATCTTGTTTTTGAATTTCAAATTAAATTGTTTTTCTGCGTTCCCTAGATTCTTTATCCATCTCTATGGCCTTGATCAGTAGTTATATTTTGATACTTTTTTTTAATTGAAAATGTTTGTGATAGGAAACGGTATTAACTACCAAAAACTTGGTTTTATCGAAAGAAATAAACAAAAAAATGTGGAGAGGTGAACTATTTGCGGATTTTATATTAAAGTATATGTTGATATCAATATAGTAAAGCATGCTGAAGGATTTTTTTCTGGTTAAATATGTTTAAGTATTTTTAATTTTTTGAAGTTTGATTTTAGTCTTCTAAAATATTTCGTTCATTTTTTTTTCTAATTTTAAATTGTTATTTTTTATTTTCAAAGTGATTTATATCGTGTTTTCAAGACGGACAAAAAATAGTTTAGGTAGGGCTTTAGAATCGTAAGTTATGTATTTTAAAATTAGAGATAAAAAGTTTTCGGAGATTTAATTCTTCATTTGACCATCTTTATCCATGTTGTGTTTATTGTTATTTAAAGACTACCACTATTTGAATTTCATATTAATGAAAAGGATAAAAAAGAAAATCAGGTAAATGTTTTATTAAAATCAAATAATTTTATTTTTTTCTTCAAAAATAACTTTAAACTGTACTTGAAATAAGTGACAATTTTCAATAGTTCATCGTCAACAGAACAATTAAATGGAACTGTTGCTGTTTTTGGTTGGTGTGACTACGCTTTTTCAAATCCTAGTGAATAGTTACTTTTACTATTTTTATATTTTTAAAAAAAATCTCAAAAATGCATTACTTATATTTACAAAAAATATATTTAGTTGGAAAATACTATATATTTTTAAAAATTTAAATTCATGAAAATGTTTTGAAATAAAATTTCTTGTTCGTTTTTTTTTTTTTCATTTTGAATTAGGGGTGCTTATTTGCTAAACATATTTATAACTTATACGGACTTTATTTAGCAAATGCTCATTACAGTATGTTTTTAAATTGTCATCTAATCACAGTTTGTTATATAATATAACTTTTTACTAATTTATCTTAAAAATTATATCAATAATTACTTTTAAGTAATAAATAAATATAATATGAAAAACTTTTACACTTATCTAAAAATCCGTTTGTTCGGTGGGTGTTTTTATCAGAAGCTAAAACATTTACGCAAGCCGAAAGTTTTGTTTGGCTAAAACTTATAAATTCTTGTACGTTTTTAACCGAGACTGCTTCCTGCACCTCCATAGCTTCTTCCTCTACCTCCACAAAATTTTATATTTCTAAAAAATCTTTACGAGAAATTTAAATGTCCTTAGTAAGTGGAAGAAGCGTGGTTGAATTTATATTTTGGATTTTGTAATTCAGAAAATCATCACATTGTAAAATCTGAAATCTTTTATGGTTGGAAGTTATAATTCCAAATTAGCTTATTTCAAAATATATTGGTGACTTATGAATTAATTCAATTCAGAACAGAAAAATTTATTTTAGATTACACTTCTTGACTTCAAATTTAAAAGTTATTTTTGTATTTGGAATAGACTAATTCAAAAGATAAATTTGTATTTTAAAATAAGCTAATTTAAAAATTAATTTTATATCTCAAAATAAGTTAATCTAAAAATTAAAATAAAACATATTCTGAATTACATAATATAAAAGATATTTTCAAAACCACAAACAGCTTTCAGAATTAAAAAATAAATTTTCAGATTAATCCAAAAACCATTTTCAGATTCTGAAAGTCATTTTCAAATCTGGAAATACATTCCATGAGGTGTCTTTTATACTAAAATCACTTTAGGGGTGGTGAAATGATTGAAGATATTATATTTATTTAAAGGCATTTTAGTCTTTTCACGTTCTCTATGGGTGCAGCATGAAGCTGTCTTAACCTAAGCCCAGACAGGCCCATTATGCAGAGCCCCCTTTGTAAACTGTAACGAGTTCGGGAGCATCTTCCATGGAGGCAAAGACGGAGAAGTAATCATGAACCGGAGAAAGTACAGATTCTTATTCTGAGCAAAATTTGGGGCGGCAACGAACTAAGTCCTCTATCGGCATTACCTTACCTCTCTGTTTTGTCTCTGGTAACTCTTTTTTGTCTTTTCCTTACATCTCTATTTGCTCTGTGGTTGTAGTGTAGCATCAGATTGTGTTCGATACTTGTTTCATTTTTGACACAGTTTTGTAAATTGATGAGGGACCCTTCCCTATTGAAAATACTGTGAGATTACTGTGTAGTGGTTGATTTCGCGAATTTAAGTTGCGTGCCATGCATTTGATGAAATGTCTCGCTTCCTTCTCTGCTTTAGTCTGAACACTTTTAGTTGCATTCTTACCGTTGCTTCTTCTCTGAATTTCAAATGGGAAGGTGCAATCTAGTGTAGATTGTTTGGTCAGTTATGGCAGCGTTGATTTCCAAAAGGCTACTACGTTGTTCTTCTGGGTCCTTGCCTTCACTAGGACGAAGCTACTTTAATTCACCAAATGCTGGGTCTCCCTCTTTTTATAAATCACGTGGTAAGACCTTTTATGCAGTTCCTTAATCGTGGACATTGCCATCTACCGTAAATTTGATTTTTGTTCTTTTTTTCAGCTTTTGTAAATCTTTATATATACGATTATTTTTTGTGCACAGATGTATACAGCAGATTATCTGGGGAAAGACATCTTTCTGCAGATTGTTCTCTGGTACGCTGCCATAGCATTTGAATATACTTCTATATTTGTTACTACTTTCATATGAAAGCTTAGTCAATGCGGTTCTCTCGTATACTGGCTTTTTCTGATTCATCTTCTTTAATAATGTGGTATAGTGTGTTTAAATGTAGGTCAGGTCAATGATCCGACAATTTTCTACTTCTATTCTAACTCCTGGACCTGATGAGGGTGCATTTCGGTCGGACTTATTGTCCAAGAAGACTCTAGCGACCTCTGAGCGTACTATAGGTATGAAGGATAAGTTGAAGCATCTTGTACAAGAATATAACAGTGCTTCTGTTTTGCTGACTGGGATATTTATTTCTGAAAGGAGAGAGTCAATCGACTGCAAGGCATGAATTCCAGTGTGGTTTAGATTATGAGATAATTTTTGTTGTCCATTTTGTATGATCTAGACTAATATCTTCCGTATCAAAGATATAAAATTTACACCAAATATCATTTGCAATTGACTGAAAGCATTTCTACATATTTACATGTCAGAACTTGCATATAGTTTGTTCCGAAATTGATCCTGTAATTGAGAACTTAATATTTTGTTCATGCTTAATGATCTTATTCTGCTCTGAAGTTAAAGGAACTTGTGCCCAGTGTTTAACTTTGTGTCCTCTACTAAAATCATGTATTGCTTTCCCTAGTTTTTAACTGCATGTAGGGCCACAACCTTGTTATTATTGGAAAGTCACGGTGGGGTTGCGTTGGAATCATGGTGAAGGTGCTTATGTAACACTCTTCCATAAAGCCTTTACCTAGCTGCACTGGTTAAGATTCTCCTTATTAATCAAAATTTTGAGTGCATCTTTTGATTGTTTCACTGTTTTCTTGACTACCTACCATCTTTCACGACAAACTATCTAGTCTTGATCACAGCCTGTGCTGATTGCAGTCTCAATAAGATTCTAGAGTGTCTTAATCAAGTTCAACATATTGTAGGGCTTTCCCAGGATATTTTAATTCCAGTTACCAACTTTCATAATGAAGACAAGGGCTTTATGGTTTTACCTGGAGATGTTTTTGATTTGCCTATTCGGAAGGACATTATTCACCGTGTTGTTAGGTGGCAGCTTGCAAAGCGACAACAGGTAGTGATTGCTTAATGTTTTAGAATCTAAAGGTTGTTTCTCATTGTCATTGCATATGTGCAATCCAGAGGAAATGCTATATTTATTTCTTAGGCAAGATGGTGATATTTTTTTCTATATTGGCGTTTAGCAATTTTGGGATGTGAGACAAGCATTTGGGTTTGGGACAAAACTATAATTTAGCATATCTATCCAAAGGTTTTAAGGATAAAATGTTTTCACTGTTGTCGTATGCTTAATAGCTGAATATATATATATATATATATACATGTATATATATTCTAGTAGCATGGATCTAAATGTAGCTATGGAGACTCTCCATGGGAATGTTATGTATTTTGCTAATTGATTTGGTCAACAGGGGACTCATTCAACAAGAACTATCAGTGAGGTCAGTGGGACTGGGAGAAAGCCTTGGAATCAAAAGGGAACTGGTAGAGCTAGGCATGGTTCATTGCGTGGGCCTCAGGTAGTGGAGCATTCTGCTCATTACTTGCTAGTCCATCTTTATCACATTTCTTCTTTTCTTTCTGTTTTTTCAGCAGTTGAAAATAATAAATTTTATGAATGGTAACAGTTTAGGGGTGGTGCCACCATGCATGGCCCTAAGCCTCGAAGCCATGCTTTCAAAGTCAATAAGAAGGTTCGGCGTCTGGGGCTAAAGATTGCCTTGTCAGCTCGTGCAGCAGAAGGAAAGGCAAGTTTCCTTCCACACCCGTGACCTTATTCACCATCAAAATTTAAAATGTGGCATCTCTACATTATTATATCTCCTACATGAGTGTACATTCTTGCTTGTACTAAACAGTGTGATTTTTCAGTTTTCACTTCTCAAAGATTTGTTTTAAAAATTATAAGTAAATTGTTTGATGATTAAGTAACCTAACTGAAAAGATTTAAGATGTTCTTATTTCTTTTAAGGGTTTCTTTTGCTGTGGATATCGAAATTAAAGGTATGGCATATATATAAAAGATATTCTTAGTTGAGTGAAGTGGATTGTGTTGTCAGCCTCAGCCAACCTGGTTGACAATCTATCATAATGTTTTTATGACCTGTTTGACTTTTTAATTATATCATTTAACGTAAATATATTTGACTATTTCATATATTTATGGAAGTAACCAATGTGGGATCTTCTTTCAAATGAACACCCTCATGTGTAGAGGCAAAAAATATAGTGCTATAACTTCGCAAAATTGTGGTTTGGGTGTAGGGAGAATTGAAGTAGGAACAAAGGAATCATGCATCTAGGTATAACGTGGCGTATGAGTGCAAAGTCCTTACGATCATTTATACTATGTTAAGTGTACTTTACTAAGCCCTGTTCAAAATGCATACCACCGTCTAAACTTGACACTCTAGAGTCTGGTTGTTATCATCTAGAAATGTGACTACATAAATACAATAAAGCCTCATAAATGGGAAACTAGAAAGAAAAAAAAAAACTCAATCACAAAAAGCCAATGCTCTTACGACAGCTGTCCTATCATTTATTGCTTTCTTCAAGTTAAAAGGTTATTTTGGCATGTATCCCTATCCTGAATCTGATAATCATATGCTCTGATATGTTAGATTGTGTTTCTTTTAGCTGTTTAGTATATAGCGTGTTTCCTTTCATCCAATAGTTATCTTGTTTGTCCTTTTTTTTTTTTATTACTGCATTATATGTCACATAAGAGTTTCTTCGTGCTAATGTTCTGAGGAACTGTGCTTGTACAGCTTCTTGTCTTTGAGGATCTGGAGGTTCCCACACATAAAACCAAGAACATTGTGAATTTTTACAATCAAATGGAGAACACCAAGAAAGTTCTGCTTGTAGATGGCGGGCCTATAGATGAAAAGTTAAAATTATCTACACAAAATCTACACTATGTTAACGTACTTCCGTCCATTGTAAGTTTCAGTTTTTATCTATTTGAAATTTCTTAGAATCAAAACATTTCCAACAGTGACAATAGGTACATGGATTAATAATCAATTGACACAATTAAGATCCCACATTGACTATACATACGGCAATAGACCTTGGCGTTGAGTCACCGAAATTGAAGATAATATCAAAGCCTGTAATATTTGATATTGGACCAACCTCTACTGTTAAAAAAAGTACCTGCGTAGCCAGCTTTCTCTGTACTGTGTATATAATCCCTCAATCTTACATTAGATACAATCCTTAGCATTAGGGAGTTCATAAGGGCTTTGGGCATTCCCCACTTCACGAGTTAGCTTTTGGAATTGAATTAGGCTCAACCTAAATTCAAGACACGCCATTAGGTCCATCAAAGAACACATTTGTAGTAAAACTATTTAGACCAATTTTTTTTTAATGGTTTGTCCCAGTTGCGTTCTTCATTAGACCATCTTTATGATCAAATGGAAGATGGTTCTAAACGTGTTTGAGTAGCCTGTACTCTAGTCATTGAGGAGAAAGTGATGGAAAAACTCCAAAAGAGGACCATCTCCATTTGATCGAATAATCTGTACCTTTGTGGTATGATGCAAGTTATCCCAAAATTTCACCTCCAAAACATCGGTAATGCATGCCTCACTGAATCTTGTAGTTGTTGCTAGTTCCAAGCATCTCCTAAAACAGGTGTTTTTTTTTTTTTTTTATATTATATAGTTATGTTTAACATTTTTTTGTAGGGCTTGAATGTCTATAGCATTTTGCTGCATGACACGTTGGTGATGTCCCGAGCTGCGGTGACCAGAATTGTTGAGCGAATGCGCACTCCAATAAATCGTTGAGGCTATGACCATTTTTTGTGCTTTGCTTCATTTACTCGAAATAGGAATTGTATCCAATGTCCCCATTTCTGTAACAACATAAAGAGATCCAATGAGAATACCTTTGGTACGAGATTTCTGTTAAAAATTACAAAGTTAGGCAATTTATGCCATTTTGCTCATGAATTTACAAGGTTAGAACTTAGAAAATTGTTGGTCGAATTTGGATGTTCAAGTGGTTAGATTTATCATGTTTTCCGATGGATAAATCTCATTTATTTCAATCTTTTCACATGCATAGGATCTGATAAACCGGCATGTCACCCGTCCTTCGTTCATAAATTTAACCAATATAATCTCTTGCATTCGATAGTTGATGTGGCTTTGGCAGAGCAGCAAGCTTGTGTCCCTTCAAAAATTTTAGTGCCTTTGACTCTTGTTTGTTTCCTCATATTTGGATAATTAATATATTAGGCACTCTCTTTAAACAATATGATAAAGGAACAGAAACTTAAAAAATTAAATGTAGATATTTAATTTAGGAAAACAAATATTTCATTCAAAATTAAGTTAATCTAATAGATTTATAAATTTATCATTTTGTAAAATGGAAATGGCCTCAAATTGTATTGCATTTTAAAAAGTAATACATTCTCATAAATTTTCTAATTCCTTAGGAAATTAACACATTTTATTATGATTATTTTTATTTAAAAGAGACTTTGTCAACAGTGTATCACACTTGTAACAGTAGGAGGTTCAATTTGTCATCCTTATAAAATAATAAAATGAGAAATGTTAGGAAAAAAAAGTTATTTATGTCTCAATATGTGATTTCACTGAATTGATCCACCGATGTACATGTCAAATTTTAAGAGGAAAAAACCCAGTATATCATATTCATCTTTTTTGTACATAAGGACGTTCTTTGCCGTTGAAAAATGCAGACTAAAGGAATAAAATCCTCCACTAAAGGGTCATAAGAAATTTCGAAGATTCTTAGTTTTTACATGATTATTAATTTAAACTCTTTAAAATAAATATTTAAAAAACATTGAACAAAATAATTATCTATAAAACACTTGATACCCTGTCTTAAATACTTGAAAGAACGGTTACCCAAAAATAAACTTTTACACCAACTTATTTCAAATAAGATTAACAAAAACCTCACCAAGTTTTAAGTTACAGAAATACTTCTACAAACTCCAATATAAAAATGTAAGTTCCTTTCCTATACCTAAATTGAGAAGAAATTATTACTCGCAAAGTAAAATTACTTTAAAACCTAGTTTTAATACAAACATGCACTGAACCCAGAACTCACAACTTAATGCGTTTGTTTGATTACGAGTTTAAACCGACCAAACTCACTTTCCACATCAGTGACAATTTTTAAATTCTCCATTTCATACCACGAAACATGCGAACGTCCCAAGGGATCCCAAACATGTTCTAACTAAAAAGGAAAAGGAGTTTACTGTAAATTAAAAATAGTTTCGAGGGCCATGCAGAAGGAGACAAGAAAGTGCTAAAAAATGAAAGGAAAAGGCCAAATGGGCGTCTGTTAGAGAAATGGAATGGAATTAGAGAACAGTGGGACCGTCAAATTCACGCACCGTCACAATAATAATCCAACTCATTACAAATGAATAACACCCCACACTCTTTTCCAAGGTCTTTATGTCGGTAGTTGGAATTTCATCGGTGCTTGCCAACAAAGCCTAAAACTCATAAAGTTGATTCCTATAATTCTTTTTATAAGACTATTTTGCATCAAGGACTTTAAAATTATATTATATTATATATATCACAGCATGACAAGTTAACTAAATATACAGTTTATTCTCCACAGTAATTTCTGAATGTTGTGTGAGAAAATCCAACACGTAATTAATTAGTATCTTAAAATTGCTTGATACATTTTCACAAACTTTCTACTCCTTCCTTGCTTGCTGTGTTTTATAGTAGTAAATTTTAGCCGGGGCAACTGCACAAAATTGCAAAAGAGTAGAGGCACTAACACTTAAAATGACATGTCTATGGCCTCATGTTCTGGGGTCTTGTGACCAGCGCCAGATTCGTCACTGGGTCGTCTTTTAACCACACTTGCTCTTTGCACTAGCCGGACCAACGCTTGCACCACCTCAGACATTGGAGGTCGAAATTCAGGTTCCGGCTGTGTACAAAATCAAACACATTAAAATCTTCTGAAGAATTATGGTGTTGGCAATAACACTGTGCAACAAGTTGGTCAACAATACAAATTATTACAAGGGTCTACTTAAGGTGCATTAAATACACCCTATTCAATGCATCCAATAACTAGTACTACTATTTTTATATAGTAATACTTTGCAATCAAACTAGTTTCCCACAAGGTGGAATGAGCGACAAAAATAAAAAATCAAGTTGTGATCTTTAGTTGTGAATAGTATATAAACAATCCATTTACCATTATATCCTTAATAGTTTTCCTGTAGTTTTTCTCGGTTTTCCTTTACCTATATAGGACTGTTATCCATCTGATTTAGTCTTCTTACGGAACCTCTTTCAATAATGTATTCATTCTTAATCTTGTCTAACATGTCCACATTACCCTTTACCTCTCTAGCAATAGGACTATCCACTATCTTGTCTTAGTCTTCTTAGAGGGGTCTCGTTGGACTGTCCTACGTAAGATGATACCTCAGCTGTCTCTTTTAATGCATACATTTCTCTTACTGTTTTGTATGTCATTCTCGTATTTACTATATGAATTTTATCGTTTTGTTGGCTTTTTTTACTTCCCAACACTCAGTTTCATATAACTATAATTAAACTAGAGGGGTATCTTTTGTCATGAATAACAACACTGGAAGCACTTCTCCATTTCATTCAATAAAATTTCTTCTTTTGTTTCCTTTGACAAATACCCTTTGGTACCAGTTAGCATTTGCTCTTATATTATAAAGACACGTTGCTAGACTAAACTAGAGATCAAAAATAAAGGCACGAGTACAGTAAATGAAATAAGTACTAAAACAAGTTGCTAGCCATCAGTCGTTCGAGTTTTACCTGAACACAGAGGGCAATGATATCAGCAAAGCGTGACAGTGACTTTGCAGGATACATGCCATTCAAAGTAGGATCCACCATTTTTGCCAAGGCATCTATATCATGGAGTTGGGGTGTAGCCCACCTCACAAGTGACTGCTCTGATCGAATTCGTGAACTAAACTTGCAAAAATTTCAAATGAATGTAAGAAGCCATACAGAAAAGAAAGAAAATAATAATAATCAAGAGCAAACATGAAAGAGATGAGCATTATCAATTTCCAAAGTGCATGCTAGACTCACCTGTCTAGTGGCTTCCGACCAGTCAACAATTCCAGCATAACCACCCCAAAGCTGTAAACATCACTTTTTACAGTGTATACTCCAGATAATGCAAACTCAGGAGCACTGTAACCAAATGAACCAACCACCTGAGTCGATACCTGTTAAAACTCAATGATTGTAATCAATGCAGTAAGCAAACAGCAAAGAAAGGACACAAAAACCATGTTCAAAAGTTTAAGAAGGAAACAATATTTCACCAACCTGCCTCTCTGTGTTTGGTGTCAAAGCAGCTAAACCACAGTCAGACAGGTGAGGATTTAGATCCTCATCAAGTAATATATTTGCTGATTTGAAATTTCTATGTACAACAGAAGGCAAGCACACTTCATGCAAGTACCTGATAGACAAAGCATAACTCAAGAAATCAGCCTTTATGTGATATGCTAACTCACCCTACAATGGTAAAGCAAATAAACTAGAGGTTAAAAACAAGGGGGTGGGGTAGCTTCTCAAGGCCATGCACAGGAGAGACTTAATATGTCAGATATACACATGAAACATACTCTAAAGCCCGGGCTGTGCCAAGTGCTATGCGTACACGAGCATTCCAAGACAAAGCCTTGCCACTGCTATCTTCAGCAAAATGGAGCATGTCATGCAGATTTCCATTTCCTATATACTCATAAACTAGAAGTCGTTGGCCATGCTCAGCACAATATCCAGTCAATGTCACAATGTTTGGGTGCCGCAGGCGCGACATATTTGAAACAGCTTCAAGAAAATTGTCTTCCTCCTGTAATGACAATGCAGAGTTGTCGATCTTCTTGATAGCCATTTCCTAAACAAAAGCAAATATCAGAACCATTAGAATATTATAATGCCCATAACTTTTATTTCATAACATTTAAAAATATTTTTCTCCAAGTTCAAATTTATAAGAGAAAAAATGTCCATGGTAGAAAAAGAAAATGAAGAGACAGACAAAGATAGATGGATCATCGTACAAAAAAATGTGTTAAATGACAGGCAGCCTTGGTGAATATGTAGACACTATGAACCAGATTATTTATGACTTGCGACTGTAGAAAAAAATAAAAAAATAAAGAAATCCAAACCAAATGAAAGATTAAAAACAACTGAAGAGGAAAAAAGAAACATTGCTTAACATGCAGCAAAACCAGAATTACTGATGTAGAAAAAATGACTATAAACTCTCATCACATTCATCGAGTACTGGTTCAACCAATTTCCCATCAATTAATTTGAAAGACATTTTTCAAGCATGGATAAAAAAATAAATTCCAAAAATGCATAGGGAAGGTAGATAACAAATGCAACACTAAAAGGTGTTACCTTCCCATTTGGGAAATCAGCCTTGTAAACTCGGCCAAGAGAACCTTCACCAATTATAAATTCTTGACTAAAGCTATTTGTTGCACTTTGAAGAGAAGCAATTGTGTACGATGTTGAAGTTATAGGGGACTTCATGTGCCTCACAGATCCACTTTTTGCAGGTAATTTCTCAACTGATACATTTTCTGCTGGACGAGGCTTGAGATCTGTAACAACAGCAGCGCTTTTTACCCTCTGCTCTTGCATCTGAGGAGTTACTGCAAGCACAAACCCAAAAAAAAAAAAAAACTAAACTAGTCAGGATGCATATATCCCACCCTTCAGCTCAAACCAATAAATAAATAGTATAAATTTTGAAACGAAGAATCACTTATAGAAACAGCTTAAAAGGGTAATGCAAACTAATTTTGTAAAAGAATAAAGAAAAACCCATAACATTTGTAATAAAACGTCTTTGTTGAGTGGGTGTTTGATTGCACATTTGATACGTGCATTTGTTAGTGTGTTGGTATTGTCATGGATTTTACTTAGTTAACATTAAAACAAACATGCTACGAAACTATAGTGCTTTATGCTTGGAATTTACACCAAATAAAAAGCTCCAAATCCTACTTTTCCCTAAAAATGTCCTTCTAAAGACCTTACTTGTATCTGCACCCTTTAGTGCCTTCAGATATTGTGATTCAACAAAATATTGGGGCAAATTAATGCACATACCATATTAAACTATATTTGACAAAGAACCCAAATTATAGAAACATAATATATATATATATATATATATATATATATGGAAGCAAAAAGAGAAAAAGGAAAGGAATTCACCATTAATAACTCCACGAGGAAGGCTCCCACTAAAATTCCTTGCACCCATTTTCTTCCCCTTTCGCTTTTGGATGCAGAAAACAAGAGCAAGCAGCACAATAGCAGCCACCACTACTGAACCTAACACAATGCCAACAACAGCCCCCACTGTCAAACCCGTATGGCCATCAGAATTTTCATTATCAGAGCCTTTTGTTGTATTGTGTGAACCAGATCCAGAATGATGATGACTATGAGATCCACTGGAAGGAGGTGAAGTTGATGCTGGTGGAAGAGGAGCAGGAGTATTCTCAAATGAATTTCCGTCATATCTAGTCAATGTTTAAAGAGACACATTAACCACAATGCCGAAGCTATGCATTAGAAAACACAGGCATTTCAAACAAAAATCCATAATACTTACATGAAATGATGTATGGAACTAATCTCACGAGGTATCCATCCACTGAAATTATTGTTTGCAACATTTCTGGAAAATTATATAGCAACATCAGAAACTGATATGCAGATAATCAAGGTCAAATGGGAGAGATGAACTTACAAAGTATCCAAAGGCAAAACAACGAGAACACTAAGAGAGCCGGTCATCTGGTTATTCTGCAAGAAACTACAAAGTAATTTCGATAAGCCTAAACATTTATTGAAAATCACTATCAGTCCAACAATTAAAATATCAAGCAACATACAGAGAAGAAAGATTGGCCAATGCACCAAATGAAGGAGGAAGATCCCCAGAGAAGTTATTGAATGATAGATCCCTGCATCATTGAAAATGAATGCAAACAATCATCAAATAGAATCCATCATTCTATCATAAAACTATTATTAGTTAGTCCATAAAACTATCCAAACAACCAATTGACTATAAAAGGTTTCTGTATGAAACTATTCCTCTTTTTCTATTTCTATCAGATTTCCATTAGAGCATAAACTCTATGTTAGTGTGGTAACTTAATTTGGATTCTGATATATGATACTGAAAGTATGAGTCAAGTATTAAGTCAATTTATGAACATGCTTCAAGTCCAAATCCAAAACTAAAAAATTTAGCTCAAAAACAACATTATCTCAATCCTAAAATGTAAAAGTTCATCTGATTCAGACAAGGAAAATGCTTATTCATATATTTTGAGGGGAAAAAATCATCAGAAATTGATTAACCATTGCCATAAATCAGCATTATAAACATTCATTTCTTAGGTAGAATAGTAAGAAAATTAAAGGAAGGGAAGTTGGACTTAAGAACCTATGTACTATATCTTACAGGATACCAAGATCTGAAAGACCAGCAAAAACATCGCCAACTGTCATGGAGAGTGCATTATTGCTTAAATTCCTAAAAACAACAAGGAAACACAGTAAGTGGCCCCAATGTATGATAAAATCGAATATTATGAAATAAAACTATATACACTGAAAAAACACTTACAAATAATTGAGAGAAACCATGGCAGAAAAGGAATAAGGAAGATTTCCAGATAAATTATTTCTTGCAAGATTCCTGATTGTCCCAATTCAAAATATATGCAAAAAATATTAACATTGCTAGTAAGAAAAAAAAGTGACAACGATCAGGAAATGAAGTGAGCTGCTAATATTACAGGCTTGTAAGATTTGGCGGCAACTGGTAGGGAATTGTATCATGGATCTTGTTGTCACTCAAGTCACTGGAAAAATACAAAATAAAAAGTGAAAAACCAATAACCAATACCGGCATATGTTAAAACAACAAAAAAAACAGAGTAAAATGATCTCACAGCTTTCTGAGTGACATAAGGTCCGAGAGCAGGTACCCCAGAGTCCCATCGAGTCCTAATCCTGAGAGCTCACTAACCAGCATCACAAAAGGAAGATCAATTAGTTTTCTCGACCAAAAACAAGCTTTGAAAAAAAAATGGGTCAGCAGCCGCGATTTCGGTCACAAGATCAAGGTTTCAAGCATATTTGTCAGCAATTTTCGGCAATGTCAAGGATTGAAACAAAAACCATTGCTAATAAAACCTTGGCAATAATAAACACACTTTAAAAAAAACAAATAAAAAATGTGCAATATGACATGAATCTCATACATGGAAACAACGGCTGAACCTTCACACGTTACCCCTTTCCATGACTCTCCACAGGGATCACCACCACCGATTCTCCAACCCGTTAACTGAGTTGGACTATTCAACGCATTGTACATAACCTCGAGAGCTTGAACTGCAACAGAAACAAAACATCAATAAAAAAAAAAAATACCATTTTGGCATGAACAAGCACCCACCCACCCACAACTTCATTACTTGCATTACCCCACGTATGTCCTATGCACCCAGAGTCCACAAAACAAATTCAAAACCCAATGCCCTCGACGCAAAATCCAAACTTTTTCCCCCAAACCGACCCCTCCCCTGTTCCCATCACATGACTACATTAAAACCGACCCCATCAATCAACCGCAGCATGATCACTCCAAAAAAACACAAAGAGGGAGAAAAGCGAGCAGCAGTGATATATTACCATCAGAAGGGTCAGTTCTGGCAAGGGAAAGAGGAAGCAGAGCAAGGAAGATGAAAGCGAGGGAAGGAGAAAGAGGGGAAGGAGGAGCAGGCATTGCGGTCAGAAGCGTGAGTCAGGTGTGGAGAGGCACATGCAGAGTACCATGGAGGCGAAAGAGATGGCAAAAAGGAAGAGGAAAATGGGGGTAGCAGTAGTAGAAGAAGTAGTACCGTAGTAGTTGAGTTTCAGATCGCGACTGGTTGTACAAGGCAAGGCCATTAAAGAAAGAAAGGGACAGATATTGGAGATTCGAAGCTTGGTGTAATGAAGAGAGAGAATAACCAAAAGCACACAAGACTGTTGTGTTGTGCTGTGTCCCTTTGAGTGTGTGAGTTTGTGTGTGTCGGCGAAAATAAGAAACTCGAAAAAATTAGTACTGCAATGTACTACATAATAATACTGCAACTAAAAATAATAATAATATAGGAAAAAGCGAAAAATAATAATGTGAAATGGGGTGGGTGTTTTTTTTATTTTTCTGGGTCCCACACCTTTTTCCCTTCTGAGGTTTTGGATTTTGTGGCTTCCGTTTGCACATTCTCATTCTAAACCTTTCGGGCTTTTTTACCTTCAAACTCTGTCATTTCAGCTTTCCCAGCTTCTCTTCCCTTCATACCACTTTTGTGCTCTTTGCAGTCACATCCCTCTCACCTGCTCCACGGGGCAAATATTATTCAAAATTAATATGAGATTAGTCTTAATTAAACATCGCAATCCTGTGTGTTCAAACATGAAATCAACCATAAATCAGCAACTTACTACGAGGAAACATTAACCAGATTTGGAAATGTATTAATGTGAGATAAAAATGCAAATAATTCCTTTCAGCACGTAATATGGAATTTCAGGGAATTATAAATAATGATTGTCTTAAAAATCACTACCAGATTTCTATCGAATTTCCCAGTCTTATTTATTAGCTAGAGCCAGTTTATGCTCTATAAAATTTAAAATGAATCAGTTATCAAATAATTTGTTTAATTAAGTTCGATATAATATTGAAAATTGTGCTGTAATCACAAGTCATTCATGAGAAATGTAAATAGTAAACCATACTATTCGTGTGCTCAATAAAAATAAGTACATGTAAGGTTAATTACGAGAATTTTAATTATAATAAACAAGTGAAAAGATCGATTACCTTATTGATATAGTATTCTTTTATGAGATACATAGATAAATAATCCGTATTTTTCCAAAGTCTTAATATTGTGTTTATATACGGAATTCTAAAAAGATAATTTGTTTTTAATAGAGAAATTGAAATGTGTAGAACAAAATAGATTATTTTTAATATGAAACTTTTAAAAAGTTTGAAATCCTATAATTTTATTAAATTAATTAATTTATTTAAAATTACATTATTTTAAATTATATCTAAATATTAAAAATTTAAAACTTTTCACAATCTCAAAACAGTGTTGGGATGACTGGACGTCGACTAGAGTTTTTTTTTTTATGTTGATAGACTTTTTATTTAAATAGTTAGAATTCAATTTTTGTAAAACGCTCTTAATTTTTACTTGATATTACTAGGTTTTGTTGATCAATGTTGAGAAAATTATATTTTAATAGAAATAAATTATATTTTTTTTCAATTAACATCCCTTATAATTATTTTGTATTAATATATGTAGTATTTATTTTTTATCATCAACATATATTAATTTCTAATATTAATTAGATGCGACTTCCAACTAATGCTAACTAAGTTAATTTTTAATGATGTTAATTAGGAAATTTTTTAAACAACACTGATTGAAAACTGAAAAAACAATCATCAAAATTATAAAGATAATCTTAATTAATATCAACCTGGTTTGATATTGACAAAAAATAATGTCGTTTGATAAAGTTATAAAAAATAAAATTATTAATATTTATATTTTAGATTATTAATAATTATTTTGTATTTAAATAATAAATAAATAAATTTGATTTCTTTTGTTAGAAAATAAACTATTTTAAATGAAAATAATTCAATTTTAATTTATTTAAATATCTTATATATGGAGGCTCTAATATTATAATCAATTGTAATCTTTTTACTTTATAAATATAGATTAGCTCGTAGTGCATATAAAGGTAAGCTATTCATAATTAATTATTAATTTAAATTACCTATTCCATTTGAATTTGGTGTATCCACAACATTAGGTAAGATTTTTACTCATAGGTCCCGTAGGAGGATATTAAATTAATTAATATTAGGACATATATAAATCTAAGTTTTGACTCTTGAATATGGGATGCTTTTTTTCATTTGACTTCTGTTATTTAACATATATTTTTAATGTTTATTATTTATTTTAATCAGATTTTCTTTAATTACAATAGTAATATCTTTTTCTCCGTCCTAAATTAGACTTAACTTAATTTGTCATAACTTTGACAATCAGTTCAATCTTATAAATCTTTCTCGAACAAATCTAACATGAGTTTAACTCTATCCAATTTTCACGAAACTCAATTTAATAAAGCCTAGCTTAGATTCATTGTGATCCAACATTGTAAGGGTAAACTTAATCGAATCGAAACTTACTTTAAAGGCTAAATGATGAACCAAAATAAAATAATTCAATTCAACTCAGATCACAACCATTTTATAGTGTGACTGGTATTTTATGAATTTTACGAAACTATCCATAGGATAAAACACATTTTCGACTCCTTTAATCACATGAGATAAATAAAACCATGTACTCAATAAGCTTGAAATGATCTTCCAATTTTATACAATTACTACTCCTTTTCGCTTACATTGTCGTTATTATAGATATGTTGGTAAGAAAAAAATAATAATTTCAATCATGATAATTTTGCATGTAGGAAGAAGCTAGGTTATCTCATTATCCCGATATGAATTATTATATAGTTGAAAAGTGTTGTTAATATAATCATTATTTTAAAAGTTGTGTTTAGAGCATTTTTTTATTATTTTGGCGATGTAAAATTACATTAACAGTATATCAACATTAAACCACTTATGTTTATAGTTTATAAAAATTAAATTGGTGTAGAATACGAGTATCAATAAAATTACTCCACGAGGAACTTCTGATAGAATTCTATTCAACATTATTTCTATAAAATAAATTTCAATATAATGATTCATTTTCAACTTTTTATCAGTGGGTTAAGCTTGCAATTTTTTTATAAAATTTTAAAAAATGGGTTATACTCTATCAAATATATTTAATTTGACACTTGGTATATTAAAATATAAACAAATATTGAACCAAAATTATTTAATCATAAATGTTATATTTATTTATAGTGTTTGAGTGAAAATTTTCACTTTTATAATGTTCAAGCATGTATAGAAAGTGATTATTTTATATTTATGTCAAATGATACAAATATTTAATAATCATCGCACTCTAGTTATAACTCTGAAAAAAATGCTAGAACACTAATTGCCTCTTAACGTATATGATTTAATTTAACAATAAATTGACTGAAGATGAATCATTTTTTTTTTTTTTAAGAACGACTATATGAGAACAACATACAACGTGAGACAAAAATATAATTAAATCAAATAATTAAAATAAAAAATGATTTTAAAAATATATAAATATAAATAAATTTAATATTGTTAACTAAATAAACTAATCTCTTTAATATTGAGAATGAATAAATTTCGTACACATATTGTATTTTTGTATTGGTAAATTAATTGGTTAACTTTTACATAATTAAAAAGCAATAGAATAGTAGTAAAGGAAGCAACAGTTTTTTAGACCTGAATTTGGCATAAAAAGTGATAAGACGGAGGTGTGGAAAGTAGTTATATAAAGAGTAACTACATAAAGAAGAGAGAATTGAATAACTCGGGAAAAGCGTCCCCATAATTGCATGGGGCCAAGGGTTGCTAACAATAATTTACTTTTAATTTTATTTTTTATGGCATTAGGAATGCCTAGTTGCCCGTGACTCATAGATTCGTTCAACACAATAAGAACACACAATTCCACAAATTGCCCACGTGTCATGTACTTTACTCAATACCAATAATCACTAATGCATTTTTTTAATAGTTTACATTTATTAAAAATTATAAAATTGCGACCGAAATTCATTAAATATAAAACGAGACATTTTACGCCATTATCAATAAATTTTAAATTATTAAAAAAAATCAATGATGGGATAATTTGTACTTACTTTTCCATAACAATTCAAAATCAATCACATTAAAATTAACTATACTTAAATTTGAAATAAATAACACGTAATAAACTTGCATTAAGATGTTAAAATAAGCGTGATGTAGTAATGGCTTGTTAACATGGTTTGCCATAATCACCAGGAGCCAACAACTAGAATCACAAATAATGATGTTTCACATTCAGTAATTATATTATCAAAAGCACTCACCATAATAAGTAACCCTACTCAACTGTCACTAATAATAAATCCGAACGTTAATTGTCTTTTCAACACCCAATTCATTCTGTATATTTGATTAACAACTTAGCTTTTTTTGTTTTTTTAAAGAAAGTATCTTTTGACCTTTTTCATATTAAGTATATTTTGCTTTTTCAGAAGCACGAACAAAGACAATTAACATCCGGTATATTCTGTTGAATGAAAAGATTCATAATAAATATTATTTTGAGTTCAATCTTTTACAGTGTCAGTCACTTAAATATATATATATATATATATATATATATCGTTGGGATGGTTTTGAAAATAATGATTACATTTATGATAAAAAGTTTGACTGAAATGAACATGTTTTGGGTTATGATATGTTTATTAAGAAAATGTTATGGTATAAAACGACGCTGGTGGCCCTGGAAGTGAAATGGACGTTGCAATTAATTTGGTGAAAGGAAGATCTAAGTCTAAGTCCTTTCCCTTTTTCTGCCATTAAACATCAAAATATAGAGATTCAATCACGGATTACGGAACAAGCAACGTTCACGCCACAGGAGATCCAGGTCAACGGGCTTTGAATCAGGCTTCTGTATTCATGAGATTTTCGAGAAGATTCATCATTCACAATCAACATCAATGAGACCTGCATCAAATCTGTATTAAAAATTGATACTGATTTCGATCTAAAATTTTTAAATGAATGAGTTTATCACTCTTCTTTACTTGTTATATGATGATGCTAAAATTTTTCATTTAGATTAAAAGAGGTAAAAGATTAAGTAAATGAATGGTGATAAAGCAAGGTTTGATTCTATGAATTATTCAAATGTTGATATCTTCTTGTTAATTTATCTTTAAATTTTTTATTTCTTGCACCATTTAAGTTGTCCAGTAATGTTTTTGTTGATATTTTATGACTCATTCAGTCATTTAGCCATTAATCAAGCCTGATAATTTAATTTAGTTATATTTTCAATTTTAAGTGTAGTATAACCAGTTAATTTTCTTGCAATTTTTTTTTAAGAATCTAAATCATACAAACAAAAAATTCAAAATATGTACAACTTTTACATTTACCTTTATTTTAAAACAAAAGTAATTTTTTTTAGAATCTAGTTGTTTTAATTAAATTCATTAGTTTTAATAGTTTAAGTTGTTTCATACTGTTCTTATTCTTGACTAGAGTGTTGATCTCTTATGGTGGAAAAAATAACGGTTGAGCTTGTAATGTCAAGGTGAGTAGGAATCTACCACTAAAAAACTATCCCACATTTAATTCAGTAAGAACGTAATAAATACTATTAACTGATAATTAATAAGTTAAGTTTGAAGCTAATTCCATTAAATTTGACCTTAGGTACACATACCATATTTATTTTATTAAAAAGTAAAAATATTTACTTCTACTAATCTAAATAAATAAATAAAAATACTGATTGAATAGATGGAATGAAATCCGAATTAAAATTTGTATGGAAAAAAGGTAATACCAAAAAAGAAGAGAAGAGTATTGAATATATACTGTAAATGAAAGGAAAGAATGTGCTCTATGGAACCTAGTTGTGACCCATCCACATCCATTTGTCATTTTCTTAGATTGTAAGTAAGATATATGCATATTTTCAGTAATCCACGTGCTAGCTACTGCCATATACCATTCAGAATAAAACACCTTTTCTCTTTATTCTCTTCCCTCAATATTTTTTGCATCACCAAATTATCCCATTGGCTCATTCATACTACATATTTTCATATAGGTTGCAGCTTCTCTCTGTAAGATGTATTTTTCTTCAAATGAACTTTTAGTGCTGTTAATATATTTCAATTAATGATTTAAAAGCTAGAGAAGACAAAGAAGTAGCAACTGGAATAAAAGATAAAAACAAATAATGTCGAAAGACCCTTGTTTCAAAGGAATCAGTCCAAGTAAACGAATAAAACACGGAATAAATGTGACAACTTTTTTTAACGATAAATTAATGCAGTTTATGCATAAAAAACAATGAAATTCTAAATGGGTTAGAGCTTCCTAGTAAGTGAGGAACTTTGGACACAACACTCAAAGTATGTTGTCCTTTTTCTTCCCAACTTCTAGTAACTTTATAGTAATTATTGTCTTCATAAAGAAAAGATAGATAACTGCTACATTTATTTTGGACTTTTAAATTTTTGTAGGGGTAATGCTTCCCAAAGTTCCATGTTTTTTTAATCTTTTGGGAATTTTGCTTTTATCATTTATTAAGACTGAAGGACATTATTTGCAACCTTCATTACAAAACAATATAGAAATTTGCTTAAGCAAAAAAATAACATATGGCAATGAAAGAAGTCACTAATCAGGAATAATGACACAATGCTACACTACATGTTTGAAGTACTTGACATTTTTCCAATTGGATAAAAGTCCAATTCAGCTGACCCAAAAGTAAAGAGTCCAATTTGTTAACATTTTGGGTCATGGAGCCCAAAACCTGTATTGGGTCAAAATGTAAGTGAAGAGTATTCAATCACATGTTGACGGAAAAAGGAATAAAAAAAATATCTGTGTGGCTTTCAAGCAACGCGCTTCTTACCTCGGACTATGAATGTAGAAACAAAAATAGTAGAGGTTGTTGCCAAACAGCGATGTAACGCACAATCCAAAAGCAGAAAGCAAAATCCATTCACTATACCGGTTCTTGATTTCGATTGTCGAACACACATGCTTTCACCCAATAAATAGGAGAGTAATAATAATAATAAAAAAATGAGCAAAAAAGCTTTGTCCATTTTGATGCGCGCCAGAATGAAGCCCAACGATCGTCCAAACATTTCTCTCTCTCCCATTCCTCTAGCTGTGAGTGAAATAATCTTGCACTTACACTTCTGTTAATTCCTTTTAGTTTCCCCTGATCTCTTTTTCTGTGAAGATTTCAGTCATATGCACACTTTGTTTTGATTCGATATGCAGTCAATTCGATGTTATTTTCCGTTGATTGGATTGTTCAATCAAATCGATGATATTATTGGTGAATTAGCTTTGAGTTTAATTATTATTGACTTATGTTCTTTCGATTTCGGTGAATGCACAAAAGAACGGGACGAGTCAAATGCGGCAGCAGAATTCCCGCCAAAACGAATCTCCAGGGGAAGGAAATGCTGTGCCTAATGACTCCGGCAACTCCGAGAGGTTCCTAATTTTTTTTTTTTAAATTTTTGTTTCACATACCTGGAATTGGATTTTGCTTGCTTTCGTTTTTTTGGTTATTTTTTTTCTCTGTTATTTATGTGTTGTTTTGTCTTATTCACAGAGAGTTTAAGCGTGTCCGTGCCTCAATGCACTCTGCTATATCAATGAACAAAACAGAAGTTCTAGATGATGTTCTTAATAACTTCTCTGAGGTAGTCTAATTTTAGATTTTAATTAATGTGGTGAAACTTTCTCAGTTCGATTCTTTTGTTGTCATTGCTTATTTCATTTCCATAAGCCGGTGATGATGATGTAGGGTTATTTTAGTCTTTCTCATGAAAACCGTCGCAAGTTGCTTCTTGTCCTTGCCAGAGAGTATGATCTTAATCGATCACAAGTGCGTGACCTGATAAAGCAGTACCTTGGACTTGAACCACCTGCTGGTGAGTTATTATATGGTGTGGGCGTGGGCGTGGGCGTGCGCTCATGTGTGTAACTCTTTTAATTATTGCTGTCAAAACTGTGGTGTGAAAGAAAAGTGATTGGGTTGGCAGACAAAACTCAAGTGAGTGGCTCTGAAGATGAAAGCTTGTTTTCTCCTTTCTATCGCATTGAGAGGAATTTGAGGCATGCCCTTCAGCCAGTTTATGAAGTTCTCTTTGAGCGTCTCAACACTCATCCTGGAGGGTTGAGGATCTTATCCATTCTTCGAGAAGATGTCCTAACCATTCTCGAGTAAGTTTATGGCTGGTGCTGCACGATTTTATTTTGAATAATTTTTCTACTGTATCTATTTCCTTTAATTTCCTTATCTTGCACTGACAGAAGGAGCAAATAAAAGAAATCTTAGTTCATCGTTTCCTCTTTGAAATTTAGTTACCTTCGTCTGCTCCAGGATTTTTTTTGCACGAGAACCTTAAAATAAAATAAATTTATATGAATTTTAGATACCTGTAGTTCATAGTATTCCTGGAGGAAATGAAGTAAGAAAGATAAGAGAAGGACAAGAGTTCAACCTGCTTTCCTGAAATTTTGAGTATAATGATTCAATTCTTCCATTACGCAGAGAGGAAAATATTGCATCTCTGAGAGCATTGGATTCTTATTTAAAGGAAAAATTTGTTACATGGCTTAGTCCTGCTGCCTTAGAGCTTCACCAGATTACATGGGATGATCCTGCTTCTTTGCTGGAGAAAATTGTTGCTTATGAAGTACTTTTCTCCCTTTTTTCTTGAATTGTCATTTAATGTAGCTCTGGTCTTCCACTATATGCATAATCTTTCATATCTTGTTTAGGCTGTTCACCCTATTAGCAACCTTCTAGATCTTAAGAGAAGGCTCGGAATTGGCCGTCGTTGTTTTGGGTATTTACATCCAGCTATTCCAGGTCAGCAGTTCCTCTAACCCTTTGTTACTGAAAGATAGTTCTCTACCTCTCACAGTTTCATAATTTATACTGGTGCTCTAATCAACATCCTAGCAGCAATTGTTTTCATCTCTATTCAATATTTTAAGTTTACGTTATGTGGTCTTCTATATTTTCCTCAGGTGAACCCCTAATTTTCATTGAAGTTGCACTGCTGAAGGATGTTGCTCAGACTATACAGGTTAATGTTATTAAAATTCAACTGGACCAAACCCTCTTTCAGTAACTTCTTTTAAACAGTATTTGTTTATTCCACAGGAAGTTTTGTGGGATAGTCCTCCTATACCTGAAAGTGAGGCAACATGTGCCTTGTTCTACTCTATATCATCAACTCAGGTATGCTATGTATCATATAAGTAATGAAAGTTATGGCCAGTGGAGATTTGAGTATACATCTAAAATTTTTTAGGTATTTAATTATATATCATGGTGAAGTTCAGCATAATCATTCTTAGTGCAATGTGAACTGTTTATTCTTTGGCTTTTTCTCTGACTGGAATTATTGCTACAATTTGCGTAATTTTGCTGTTCTCTTTTCTGTTCTGTGTTTATTCATGTTAGCAGCTCTGATCTGTTTGCTTTTCTGTTTATATCATTGTCAGTTTTTCCCCCTCCTGACTCCCTGAAGAAGAATAATGATGGAGATAGTTTTATATCTAATATGGTATAATTTGCAGCCTGGCTTAGCAGGGATCAACTTAGGAAAATTTCTTATCAAACGAGTTGTAACACAGGTGAAAAGAGAGATGCCGCACATTTCTGTAAGTATTTTATCAATTATAAAGAGATTCATGGGTTTTGTGAGTGCACAATAATTAATGAACATAATTCTTTCTTAAGTGTTTTTTTTTTCTTTTTGAATCTCAGTTTCTAATCTATTATTTTCATGGTTTTGTTATGAATGGAAATGGCCAAACAAAATGTGTTGTCTTCCCTTTAACTCTTCACATTTGATGGGAGGTTTTCCAAATATATGTACAACTTCATGGTTTCATGTTTTAGACCATAGGTTTTTTTAAACCTCTCCCTCCTCTGAAAGATGCAGATTTCTGGAGTCGTTGTTCTCAAAGGCACTATAGAACTATAGACATGTGGCAATTTGCCAAAAAGACTATTTTCTCAAATTAATATATTCCTTTCTTCATTATAGTACAATCTAAAAGTGTTATGCTTACTCCCAGTAGTTATTGGGCACAGGTGTTATGAATTTTTCTTGATAAGTGCCATATTTCTTAGGATACTGCTATGTCTTACTTATGCCCTCCCACATCCGAGATTGCTGATCATTTTTTGGCTGTAGACCTTTGCAACTCTTAGTCCCATCCCGGGATTCATGTCGTGGCTTTTATCCAAGTTAGCAGCATCTCAGACACTACTTGCTGAAGGAGACAATTTGTCTCAATCGCAAGCTGACGGATCTAGTTCCACTTTCTATGAAAATATACTTAAACCCGAGGAAGAAGAAGCACTTATGAGTTTATCTAAGTAAGATGCATACTGTTCTATCTTCATATTTTATGTTATGATATTCTTGGATATTTTTTGGCAACACCACTATCGCAAATTCATATGTCATCTAGTAAACTATTCTAATAGTTGCATTACTTTTTTTTTGTCTTTTTTTGTTTCTCCTTTATTGTGAGCCCAATTGGCTTCTTATGTGTTGAAAAAAAGTAGAAAATTTGCGCAGTTGTTAAAAGTGCATGATTCAAGATTCAGATTGCATTATTAAATATGGTATGATTTGGCAAGTTCACAATTCATGAAGTCTGATGAATCAAATATGGCCTTGAAACATGTGATGCTTGCGGGACTGTTGTTATTCCCTGTCATTAATACTAATTGCAACATTCAGTGATTCAGTTTTTTTCCTCTTCTTTTTTGCTTTTCTTTCTCATTTTTTCCCCTACTTCATCTCTGGGTTAATATCATGTGACTAATATCAATATGAGATGCAGGGATATTGCCACGGGAAAAAATGGAATGGATTTGATGTTCAACTTGCTTACTTCTACAACCTCTAAGTGGATCCATTCTCCAGAACTTCGGTCAGCATTAAAAGCCCCTTTGATGCGTTTATGTGCCAGGTATTGGAATACTGGAAACAAATTATGGGAAATAAAACAAAGTCAATAACAGAAATGACTTCATTGAAAGATCGTATTGAGCTAGGCCGCTTGCTAATGCTCATAATTTATAAGTCAAGTTAATCTGAAAGCATTTGGGGTTTTTTGGTATCACAGGTACCTTTTGAAAGAGAAGAAACGAGGAAAAGCTTTGGACTCTGTAGCAAATTTTCACTTGCAAAATGGAGCGGTATGTCTTGCAACCATATTGTAGAGCCAATAAACTTCATTGTTAGTGGTAATCGTATTTTCATTCTGAAAGCAGTAGTTCCCATATAGTACGTTATACTTTTTGGATGGCTTTTTCGCTAAAGACATTGGATGGGTTATTTTCTTGGTATTTCTTTCTCTATAATCATCATGATAAAATAGTTCTTTCATGTAGCAAATCTATCTCCTAACCGTCAGTAATCTTAAATTTGTGTGAATAAAGTTTTGCTTCTCAATGTGGACAGATGGTTGAAAGAATAAATTGGATGGCTGATCGATCAGAAAAAGGTCTTTCTCAAAGTGGTGGGATCATGGTGAACTATGTATATAGGTAATTGTCCTCCGGAGGATGTTCTGTTCTTACCACAGTTACATTTATAGTGTCAATTTACTTTGTGGAGGCATTTTTGGTTGTACAAAGAAATCTTTTTTGCTAAGATGAAAGTTCCTGTTACTCCGTTTTGGTTGTGTTAGTGAAGTTAGGAAATCTTACCAACATGAGAGGACCAATGGCTGTACTTGTCATTTCATGCTTTTGAGGGTTCCTAGAAATACTATATATACGGATTTGATCAAATTTTAAATTTCACTTCACTTGATCAAGTTAAGTATATGCTGCTAATGACACGTAATTTTGCAGGTTGGATCACATAGAAGAATATGCCCATTCATACTTCAGCAATGGTGAAATTCACGCCTCAAGTGATCTGCATCGCTTTGTTGAGGCAGCGGATACTGCTTAGTATCAATTCATAGAAGATAAACTTCAACAATATCATATGTACATGTGCTTTGGAAACAAATCACGTCGGCAGCAGACAACCTTATTATCACTAACATTTACCTTTCTCTGTCTCAACCTCTTTGCTGTCATTTGCAGCCACAGTGACAAGTAATTCTGAAGTCTGCTTGATCGGAGCATAATGGAAGGTTTTATCAAGACAATAGGACAAATGTATTGAAGTCTAAAACTGTGGATGCTTGTATCTATAATCATTGATTACTTCGCTGGAGAACATTGTGTCGCCAATCCGATTCTTTGGCAAAATCGGGTAGGAGACAGCTTGCTAAACTGCCCTACTTTATTTGGTCATAACACGAGAGGTGCGAAGTAGACAAGTTGTATTGAATAAGCTATGCTTGGTAAACCTCAAGCTGTACATCTGATGTGATATTTGTAGTTGATATTCTGATAACAAACCCTATATCTTAGTGAAGAAGGTGATGCTGCTTCTGAAATTTAGCTTTGTTGGTTGAAATCAGGAAGTGTAAACTGCAAACTATCAAAGAGAAACTCTTTCCTCAACATTGAGGATTGAAGGTAATGCTTGTTGCTTGTTTGTGTCATCGTTGGACAGTGTTTTCATTTCAGATGTAAATGATAATTTATTATGCACTAATCTATCTTCAGAATCATGCCTTGGAAACAACACATTAGACAAACCCAATATTTCTCTTGAAATATGATATTTTATATCCGCTTGAAATGTTTACATATTTAGAGCAGACAATTCCGGTACTCCCGAGTATCCTATTAAGTGTGTCTTTGTATAAACGATTTGACTTAAATCGAAAGGGATTTCACACATTCCAAGCGTCAAATGTGACTTTAAAATTTTGAAGCTTTCAAACACAACCAGAGTTATGGAAGGTTTAACAATATATTCTGTTGATTATCATTTTGTATCTCGAATTCCCAAACATTCTATGATCTAACAGTTTTTCTAATCATAAAATTGGTTGATAACCATGTCGATGAGTTCTTTCTGTACATATAAATAGGTATATTGGCCTGCTCCTGTTCGATCAGAGGGAATAAAGGGGCTAATGCTTTGGTGGAAGACATTCACTTCTCACTTTCAACATGACTGGTTTCTAAGACATATTCCGTCATGAGCTTCGTGTTAGATTCTGTGACCATCTACAAGACAATAAGGGCAGAAATATAAACATTATTCAATTATACAGAAAGTTGAATAAACTTCTGCAGGATTCGTGGACAAACGTTATTGAATTACAAACCTTGATCGCTAGGCGCTTCAAGTTGTCCCATTCAAAATCATTTTTGCAGTATGCTGATCTCACCTATAATCATCCATCGTTGTCTTTAATCGGAACTCCTTAACAGGTGATGGAGAATCAAATAATAAAAAAATAATCTACTTACTTCCATTATGCGTAGGGCTATTCATGTACACGCCAAAGCCACGCATCGTGAGTTCGCAGATTTCGTTCATGCAATAACAATACACAAAAAAGTTGCTAGTCAGATATTACTTATTAGATACCGAATGAGGATTGAGTAGCTTGTAATAGCTGTTACCTAAGTTCTTATGTCTCGATGATTCTCTGAACATGGTAGCACAGAATTTGTCACCATCATTCAACGAGTTTCGACCAAGAAATTCCATAAGCTCCTCATATGCTTCAGGATTGTAGCTCTGCTCCGGGAAATAGTTATTGGACAGATGATATTTTTAGAGACAAAAAAAAAACATTAACTACTAAAAAAGATATTAAATTAAAAAAAAAAACTCAATTGAGTTTAACAACGAGCATCAAAATAAATCCACTGTCAAATTTTGTTATTATTATTTAGCCTTAGATCAGATTGACAACGTCGGAGGTCTAAAGATATAAATTACAAAAATTTCATCCGATAATAAAAGGATTTTCAATAAGAAAGGTCCATAGAGTGAGCTCCGTGAATCACTGGTATATTAAGAATGTGAAAGCTTTTTCCTAAAATGTTGAAGCATTCAAAGACTAAATTTGCTTTTACACAGTGTAAAACTACGAATTTTCAGAGTTAAATATAAAGAATCTATTAAGAGAAAGTATCTCGGGACAAAATTTCCTAAGTGAATTGTTACGTTGTTCAAAGATATTAAATGATTTCTGAGTACTCTATGTTCAACGAGTGGCAGTAATTAGAATCAATGCAAGCGAACATATACACGAATTAACAAGGCCAATAGGAAGGAACCTCAAGTTGAGCAGCAACAATCTTCACTGCTACATAGGTGAAGAAATTGTGGAGGTTTTTGGCCGCCTTTGCTTCCGGTGATGCTTCTCCGAATCCTGCATCTCAATCGATATAACACAACTCCATTACAGATACATCTGTTAATGCTAATTTGGTCACAAATCAATGTATTAGTGACACAAATTCTTTTTCATTGCTAATATTTGGTGGTTAATGTTAACAAAGCAGAAAAGTAACCGAATCAATTACCTGGTACATACATCTTGCTGCAGTGTAAGCGTGTTGGCTGTGAGCTTCTTCGCTTGCAAGGCCAATAGGGATAAGCTTTGTTGCTTCTGGGTGTTGCAGGGTACACATAAGGAAGCTGAGAAAGCGGTAGAGTTGCAGAAAATTCCATGGCTAACAGTGTTAAAAATTTGTGTTGTGTATATTGAAAAAAAGCCTTAATTTTTATGATGACAATTTAAGCACGTGAATACAAAGGTGAGGTTATAGTCACTGCAAAACCGAAAATATCTACATGCTTCATTCCACGTAGAGAAATATCTTTGAGCTACGTGGAAAATTAAGTGAGAACCTTTCTCCCATGCAAGAGACAGATTTGTTGTTATTCCTATATATGTAACAAAGTTCTATTTAATTTGTTGAAAATATCCTTTCTAGGCATTCTTTCTTCCTCAAACTATATTTGAAAAGATTATATTCTTCAACTATCATCTCAAATATCTCGCTGCACTCCAAAAGGCTACATCTGGTCTCTTTTTCTTTTTGAAACTATCATTCTTGCTTAATTTAATTTTCTTATCATTAGTTGAATATGGTTATAATGAATTAAAAAAATCTCTTCTCACCAAAACTTTAATACCTGGCCTAAATAACGACAAAAGGAAACTTACAAACCATCATATTTAAATAAACCCGTAATATTAAATATTGGGGTGCAAGCTATAGAAAATTAACTCTCAAGTATTATATTATCTTAAGAGATATGTGAGGTGAAAGGAAAAAAAAAATATAGATCGAAAAAAGCAAGAATGAAATAATAGTTAATGGTTCACAATTATTTAAGAAAATATTATTTAAACTAATGTTTAACTATGAAAGGATAAAAACAAAATAAAGATATAGAAAAAATAAACAATGTTTATTATTGAGCAGGAACGACAATTTATACATGTACACTCACTTGGCTCATGAACGAAGAGTATAATATCCCAAAAGCTTCAAAATGTTTATCTGGGGAAGAAAATCACGAACATGCGACGAATGTCGAATTTGAGATCTTAACAGTTCTTCATTTTCTTAGTCCAGACTTAACTTCTAAACAAATTTATTCAACGGAAAACAAGTTGGTTTTACAATAGAAAAGGTGCTTTTGGAGAGGAAAAAAGTACAAAAAAATAAAATAATTGCTTGATATAAAATAAAACCCTGTACCATTATTTCATTATGAAAATTGAAAAGTGACGTATAATTTCTTAAATTTTTTATTTATAGTTTAATCTTTAAAAATCCAAGACACGCCCATTTGGAGTCGCTCTCGATTCCCTTTTCATCGGAAGCGTAATTGGAAGTCACATTCTTCACGTAATCTACAAATTTTAAATTAAGCATCTTCGTTCCAAAAGTATTAGAAAAACACAAACATTAACAGTAACAAGGAATAAGACTCTTTCAACCACAACTTTGACGTCATTAACATCACGAATTGGTGCAATATACAATGATATAACAAAACAATGAAGCTGCACATAAAATAAGCTGTGTAACCTCTAATCAATAGCAAGTTTTCAAGCTCTTAACTCTTCTAATCCCTAACACACAAAATGACTACACATTCAACCACAAAACCAAAACCACACCATCTTTTCCTTCTCTTAGTTCAGTTGTTAATTTCCACAAGAGTCAAAGGTAAGTGTGATTCTGGTTGCAACCTTGCTCTAGCTTCCTACTACATAGGCGAAGGCAAGAACTTCACTTACATTAGCACTCTTTTTGGAAAGCCCACATCGGAGATTCTCAAGTACAACCCAAGCGTGAAAGACGCCAACGTGATTAAAAGCGGAACAAGGATCAACGTGCCGTTCTCGTGTGACTGCTTAAACAGTGTGTTTTTGGGGCACACTTTCTCGTACCAGATCCGACACGGCGACACCTACAAGGTGGTTGCACAGACTGATTTCTCGAACCTGACCACCGAGGATTGGGTGAGCAGGGTCAACAGTTACCCGTCCAATGTTATTCCCGACAACGTCAACATCAACGTCACCATCAACTGCTCCTGCGGAAACCGACATGTGTCCAAGCATTATGGGCTGTTTTTGACGTACCCGCTTCGTCTAGGTGATGACTTGCAAGGGCTTGCGGCGGAATCCGGTGTGCCGGCGGAGCTGCTTGTACGCTACAACCCTGCCTCCGATTTCAGTTCTGGGATTGGACTCGTATTCGTGCCGGCTAAAGGTAATTAACAAACATCTATGTAAGATTTTGCTAATTAATTAATTAATTAATTAAGAACAAAGAACCTTTCAACACTAAACAAGGTTCCTCCTTGTTCATGGCTCCATCTCATACATGTGTTCAACAGTGAAGTTCTGGTATATTCCGCCATATTTGGAAACATCCATCTAGACAGCTATTAACCACAGAAATAAAAAAAAAATGCTGAAAAATTATATTTTATTATGGATGATTAGTCCTCTGGCTATAAAACAAAATTGTACAGATCACACTTTGTTCATATATTATCGCTTTCTTGTGACTATTTTGTTGATCCTTGCATGACCAAATAACCACTATTAGACAGATATAGTAAAAATTGAGAATTATTTATTTTGAAGATATTTTTCTTGACAGAAAACAAATAGACACAGGTCATCCATGCAATAAAATTTGTCACTTAGTTATGATAGTGTACACAATTATACTGATGGTCTTCACTTTCTATTAACACTGTTTTTAGAATGATCCCAAATAAAATTCCAAATTAGTAGAAAAAATCTTTTGTGGGCATTTTCCTTATTGTTTGTGTATCTCACAGACTAGTGTGCACTCTTGTATGGGATTAAAAAAAAAATACTGTATATAGTTTCAAGACTATATAATTTTGTGAAAATAGTTTGAAAATATAAACAGTAGTTAATTTTTAATGAATATGTTATGTGTTTGAATAGAAAAATTGTATAATTAATTGTTTTATTAAATAATTAAAAGATTAAATTATCTAATTAAAAATTATATAAAACATAATTGTAAAAAAATGCATTCATTTTATACCATGCTATAGATAAAAAGCATTATTATTATTATTATTATTATTATTAACTTTAATTTTAGAGAATCTTTTTAATTTATATTTTTTACATGTTGTATTACAAGTTAAAAGGTTAGAAGCAATACGGCTTCTGTCTTATTAAGAGTTCCATTGCTCAGGCCTATTTTTGCAACAAAACTTTAGCCAGAATATATTTTAAATTATTTATCATAAATAATATTTAATGTGAAATAAATCAGAATTTAAATAAGATTTACAAGAATTTTTATATTTATAATTTTATTTGGATATAGGTTATGGGGTAAGTTATAAGGTAAAATAAAAACACCAAAGTAGAAGGTTACCATAATTAATTTGTATCAACTTTGGTTATCCCCTAATAAGTATAGCTGAGTATCTAAATGGCTATAAAATGAAGAAAGTAGCTTAATTAATAAAAAGAAAAAAAACTAGAGACCCACCCATCCAAAAATAGATTAAAAAAACTAGAGAGATTAGTATTTTCGATTAGGAGATCTCCCCTCGGGTTGGTGTTGTTTTGAACAAGGACACATGACCTGATTATTTTTTGTTTTTATCAAAAAATACTTATTGTAAGACATATTTTAGTAAGACATTTTATAATTTCTATAATAGTATTACATTTATTTATTTTTGTTACTATTAAATATTATGAATAAGTATATATTTTTTATTAATAAACAATTAATGAACAAATTTATTTAAAAAACTATTAAAGATAAATTTGGTGCACTGATAGCATTTTTAAAAATAATAAAAAATGAAGTGCATTAATTAGTTTTATTCACACACATATATTAAAAATAATTAACAAAATCAAATGACACTGTTAGAAGTTTCTTATATTACAAATTGGAAAGGAAATGCTATACCAGCAGTACGTACTTCCTTTTGATAAGATCTAGACGAGTTTCATGCTACTTTGACAATGGTTCTCATGCTTATATAATCAATCAAAATATTTTAATTAATTAATTTCTAAATTAAAGCATGATATCTGGTAGTCTTTCAAAACTGACTAATCCAATTTAAAAACTAAAAATTGAACAAAAAATTTATAAACTGAAAAAAAAAAATTAACTTTCATCATATTTTATTTTTTTTCTTTCAAATCGGGAAGTTTAGTTTAATTGACAGTTTGTGGTCGAAAATCAATCTAAATTCACCACAACCAAGCTAAATTGCATAATATCTTGTATTTTTCTACATTTATTATTTTTTAATTATGTCTGTTTTTTAAACTTATTGTAATTTAACTATTGATTTAATTTGATTACATTCATGTAAATGTAGCTTTGTGTTGATTGGAATTATTCTTTGTGTTATTTCTTTTAAAAATTTAGTGTTATGATGTTGTAATTGACTTTTTTAAGTTTTTGTACTTTTTAATCAGTATAAAAGTAATTGAATTTTTAACATGATTATTTTACCGTGATTGTAATAATATTATGTTTGAGAACAACTAAAACGTAATTATTTAGTTTACATATAAAAATTGTTTTAAAAATTTAAAACTCGAACCAAACTACACCTTTTTTTTTATTGGTATGAATGATGAAAATCGAACTAAACCATACAGCCAACACCCCTACATCTTGATTTAAATAATTGTTTGTACGAGAAAAGTATAAAAAAGAATAAGTAAAATCTGACAAAAAAAATGTTGGCTTAGAACTAGAATTACATATTCTATTTTCATTTACTATGCTTAAATGGTCCAAGCACAAACGGTCACCATGTAAGACTAATATTTCATTTGCAAGAAGTCACCGCCGTCTCTTATTTTTGTTTGGAATTGCTATTTGATACAATTTATCTTCTGATGCTTTATATTTTAAATCCTATTTTGCAGATGAAAATGGAAACTTTCCACCTATGCTGCTGAGGTAAGTTGACTTTAATACTAAGTTTACATCCTAATCCTATGTTGGCCAATTTGATTGGAGTTTTGACATTACTCTTTAAAATAATAACCTAAGTTTCTTCGAACCTTTTTGCAGATCAGGTGACGTGGCCACTGTGCAGACTGCTGCTTCATAAATCATGGTGGGTTAAATTCCTATGAGATGCTGACATTGTTATGCAAATTTAAGTATAGGAATATCTAGTGGAGCTATTGCCGGCATAGCCATTGGAGGAGCTGCTGGTGTCTTAATTGTGGCACTTGTTCTATATGTTGGACTACACAGAAGAAGGAAAGTGGCTGAGGTGTCCCTTCTCGCAGTACCAGGAGCATCTGAAGATCACTGTAGTCCACTCTATCATGGTATTGCTATTCTCTTTGCCTTATCTTCTCTCCATCTGCTTGCTGTTTTAATCTATAGTGACGTTTATAATTAGTTATTCATACACCGCGATCCAATCACGATTATCACATATAGTAAGATTATTGACCTTTGTAATAATTAGTTCAGAAATTGCATGAAGGGTGATTTAATAATAATGTAAAAATCTTTATATGGAGCGTTAGAATTAAACTCTTAATCATTACTTGTAATACTAATTCTAGATTTCAGGGATTTTTATTTTGTTTAAAATAAAATGTGAAACTATGTAGGTCTTATCTGATACATGGATTTAGGTTTGGGAAGCAGCTTGGACAAGGCATCGGAATCTTCTGTTGTTGCTTCTCCAAGGTTGACAGGGATTACAGTGGACAAGTCAGTGGAGTTCTCATATGAGGAGCTAGACAAGGCCACTGATGGCTTTAGTGTGGCTAATGTAATTGGTCAAGGTGGCTTTGGATCTGTTTACTATGCTGAGCTTCGGAGTGAGGTTTGTCAAGATGCTTTAAACTCACTTTTAAGACGAGGAGGATTAATAAGAAATGTGTAGTAATATCACCAAACACGAGTAATTATTCACAATTATTCTGTAGAATAGATATTATGCATTTGCACTCACCCAACCTTGTCATATTATAAGTTAATTGATCTTATTTTGAAGCCAAGAAGTTACTGCTAATAACATACCATTGTTTTCTTGCATTACATAGTATTTACTTTAAGCTTAACATAAACTTAGCTCTTGTATTGAATCCTATTTCGTCAAAGTCTGATCATACAGGTCTAAGACTGATCTCTTGTAAGAAATGGAAAATTCTAGTTATTACCAACGCTTCATTTTTTCCCTTCTGCAGAAAGTTGCAATTAAAAAGATGGATATGCAAGCATCAAATGAATTCCTTGCAGAACTAAAGGTTCTAACGCATGTCCATCACTTGAACTTGGTATGACATTTTCCCTATGCTGATGTTAATTTTTTTTTTACCTTAAAAGGTGCGCAGTTATAGCCCCCCAAGTGAAAAAAAATAAAAATAAAGTCAAGGGTGGTGCAGTTGTTCATTCTATCATGTTTTCTTTTCCCCTGTTGGTGAACTTCCAACCATTCAATATTGTGGATTCCCAAGGATTTTCACAAAAAGGAAAAAGAATTAGAATCTCTTTATATTTGGCCCTGCTTCCATCTATTTATGAAAGTATTGTTAAGGGTTGTCAACTAATCATCCTGTTCCTAGGATCCTATGCTTGTTATGTAACTAACTAGTTAACTAATAAGTCCTTATATTTAAATATATTTCATTACTCATTTCCACAATACATGATTCTTTGTAAACATGTTCAATACAGGTGCGGTTAATAGGATATTGTGTTGAGGGCTCCTTATTTTTGGTTTATGAGTATATTGAGAACGGCAATTTAAGCCAACATTTGCGAGGCACAGGTTTTTTTTTTACTCACTTATAAATATACTTCATCTTAAAATGATGAAATCATTTAGATATCAAGGGTCTGAATATGGTTGGTTTCTAGGGAGGGATCCGTTAACATGGGGAGCTAGAGTGCAAATTGCTCTTGATGCAGCAAGAGGATTGGAATACATCCATGAACATACAGTTCCAGTCTACATCCATAGAGATATTAAATCAGCAAACATTTTGATAGACAAAAACTTTCGTGCAAAGGTTTGCAAATGGATTTCTCGATTTTTTCATGCATAAATTTTGAATGCTGAGTTCAATCCTTTTCTCACAGGTTGCAGATTTTGGTCTGACAAAATTGACTGAGTATGGTAGTTCTTCACTACACACGCGTCTTGTGGGTACCTTTGGTTATATGCCTCCAGAGTAAGAACTACTTATCCTTAACTTTAATTTATACTAAGTTTGAACCTATTCTTGTGTCCTTAGCAGCACTGATAATTATGTTCTGTTTTTTTAACTTCATATTTTTCATGTGCATCTGAATTTGAAAATGTATATGCTAGGGGAACTTCAACCTATAGAGCATTTAACTTCACTAACTCAACATGCTATTATAATTACTTATTTTATCGTTGAACTACATATTTTAAAACGCAAAAAATTTACCCATCTCATAACTTGTGTGTATTACTTTGGATCTCCTATTTTTTGTACTGATTTCTAATATATTATGTATGCATATAGTACACTAGATGTATGATTGAGTTATCTATGTAGTACTAGTAAGTGTTAATAGTTTTATTCGCTTGAGATTCAATAACAGCGTGACCATTTTGACCAAGTGTAATGGTTTTGGTGTAGATATGCACAATATGGTGATGTTTCCTCCAAAATAGACGTATATGCTTTTGGAGTTGTTCTCTATGAACTCATATCAGGCAAGGGAGCTATCGTTAAGTCAAACGATCCTGAGAGTGAATCAAAAGGACTAGTCGCCTGGGTTGTTTTTCCATGCTTCTCTTAATTCAACAATTGTTTTAACTCATCCCTTATATATTTCTTTACTAAATTTTGAACTTGTTATATAAAATGCAGTTTGAAGAAGTTCTTGGTCTCTCAGATCCAAAAGAAGATCTTCGTCAACTTGTTGACCCTAAACTTGGTGACAACTACCCTCTTGACTCTGTATTTAAGGTAGGTAACCAATTTAGTCAAAAATGCCTCAACAATCTAAAAGTAAGACAAACAAATATATGTTTTTTTATCAGCAAAAAGTAAGACAAATATGTCTACAGTTTAATCATAAATCATTAAGATAAATATGTCGGTCTCAGCAATAATTATCATATGATATTAGACATGATTTTTCATGCATAAAATGTGTCCAAAACGGTGATAGAACTCTTGTAATTTTGGTATCTTGCAGTTATCTCAGCTTGCCAAAGTATGTACACATGAAAACCCTCAACTTAGGCCAAGCATGAGATCAATTGTTGTTGCCTTAATGACACTTTCATCTGCAACTGAGGATTGGGATGTTGGTTCCTTCTATGAAAACCAAGCTTTAGTGCACCTTATGTCTGGAAGGTAGCTCATGTTTCCTCACCCGATACTTCTGAACATTTCAACTGTTAAATTTGTAAATGAAAGTTAGATATCTTACCAATTTCTTTCTTCAAAACCAAATACGCAGATATTTCCTTGTCCAAGTCGCATTAGAGTTGATGTTAATTACATTATATTTTTAAGGAGGAACGAAATTACGGTATAATGTCTACGACAATTTTTAATTACATAAAGTATCAAAATCGATGTTAAATATTCATACTTTTTAAAATATTAAATGAGCATATATATAATACATTTACCTGGAAGATATTAAATATTCTTTTAAAAATTCGAACTTACAAATAATAATAACCAGTTTCACGGTGAATTTATGATAAAAGTTAGTATTCTTGCTAAAAACATTTTACAAACATTCTTATTAATTATATTTTAAAAAATAAATTATATTATTCACTAAAGCAGTAATTAATAATCATTGAAGAATAATTTATCGTAAATAAAAGATGAAAATGATTGCTTCATGAAAAAAATTGTAACTTCAACATCATTTTATGGCAAACCTCTTACATCTACTTTTGTTTTCTTAAGATTTATATATTATGTGTTTTGACTCCTCCATTTAAAATTAAAAATATGTTAAAACTTCCCAATGAGAAAAAAATTAAGAGATATAGAAAAAATAAATAAAAGATAAAGATAATAAACACGGCGGGTTAAAGACGGTAGGAAACCTAAAATGAATTTAGAAAGTGAGGTTTTTTTTTAAATTAATAAAATAATTAAAATTATGATATTTTTATTTAAAAATTATTTTTTAAGTTTTGTTATGATGAAAAATTATTTATTAAATTATCATAATTAATTTCATTTAAAATATTTTTTCAATAGACAATAAAGCTAAGTTATTTGGTTTAATCTTCGTTAAGAGTTGATTTTAATTAAGTTTTGAAAGACTTCTTTTAACTTAAAAACAATTGATACTATAATTATTAACATTATTTTATATGTTAAATATTCATTTGAAAAATAATTTATTTATTTTATATAATTAAGAATGTCAATTGGTTTATCATTTTTCAATCTTATATTTAATTCTAAAAATAAATCTAAGTCATTCAGATCCAATAAATTATCATGTTTCAAACATTTCTAATTCATTTTTTTTTGTTTATTTTTATAAACTTATTCATAGTTTCTTTTTTGTGATTTAACTAAAAGCTCAACCCTTCCTTTTTTTTAAGTTTTTAATATATTTTTATACAAAATTAAAAACTAATATATATATATATATATATATATATATATATATATATATATATATATATATATATATATATTTGTGTGTGTGTGTGTGTATTTATATATATATATATTATATATATATATATATAAAAATATATATATAAAAAAAAAAAAAAAAATATATATATATATATATATATATATATATATATATATATATATATATATATATATGTAACACTAAATATAAGTTATAAGCATATAAAAGGAGACTAAGTTAGAAAAATAAAAACTAATTGTCAAAACAATGAATTTAATTGTAGTATTTTGTTTGAAATCTTAAGTCTCCTTCTATCTTTAAGTCATATCTTTTGATAAGTCTTTAAATGTATTTATAAATTTTAAATTTGTAATGCTCTTTCTTGAATCAATTGAAATAATAACAGGGAAGGAAGAATGAAAGAGTCAGATAAAAGATAAGTAAAAAAGTAAGATAAAGAGATAAATGAAAGAGTCAAATAATGTAAGAACATATAAATAAATGATGTTCATATGATAGAATAGTAAAAAGAGATAGAAAATTAGAAAATTTTAATATTTAAGATTTTTTGATTCTTTAACTGTTGAATTTTTTTTTGAAAAATTACTATTAATTTATTATAAGAAAGTTTCAAAAATATTATTCATTAAAGAATATTTATAGTACCCATATAAATTAAAGTCATTAAAAGATATTTATAGTACCTGTATAAACTTAAAATCAGTTAATATATTTTAAATTTTTAATTAATTTTTTTAAGTGTAATTTTAAAATTAAATATTTTTTATTTTATAATAATGTATTAATATTAACTCTAATGTCTTGAAACCTTGAAGTCTTGAGGCCTTTGAAGCCTTTAAGGCTTTGAGGCCTTTGAGACCTTGAAACCTAAAGTAGTTTTACTTGCATGAGCTTTGAGCCGCAATAAAGGAAAAATAAAATATTTCTTAGTGTCACTAATTAGTTTTTTAAACTAAAATTGTTTGTTTGTATTGTCAATTAGGTTGTTAGCTAAAAAAAAGATCTGAATATTTGAATGATAAAAGTGAAAAATATTTAAATAAGAAATAGTTAGGTGATTCAGGTTCACTTTAAGGTAGTCATCATCCTTCTAGAAAACATTTTTCCTGTTTTTCTTTGACTTCTTTCTAGGTTTTTAATCTTATTTTTCATTAGATTAAAGATCAGATATCATATCTAAGCTCGTGGTAATGAGTACAACAAAGTGATCTATCAGAAATTGAAATAAAGTAAGTTCAATTTGTACTCTTTTCTTTGGTTTAATTCTCAAACTCTTTTTTTTTTTCATTTAGTTAGCCGGGTTGTATGTGATATTTCATGCTTCAAAATAGATCTATGTTAACTCAAAGTTCTAATGATGTGATTAGACCATTAAATAAGTAATCTTGGTGCAGGTTAGGATATCTCTTCAATCTTGTAAAATTGGAGCGTGTTTGTAGGTGTTACTATTCTTCAATAGATAAGGGAAGCTATAATGTGTGATTTGTTAAAATGTTAATCTTAATTTCATTACAATTTTTAATATAGGAGAAATGTATGTTAAAGTGGCTTGATTTCCTATGTTCAAATTTGTACAGATCTGAAATTGGGTATGTTAAAAAAAACTATAATTTATGACTTGTACAATGTTAATATTAATTTCATTATAATTTTTTGTATATGAGTAATTTACGTTGAAGTGACTTGATTTCCTATGGTCAAATTTGTATAAGTATAAAATTGAGTATGTTAAGAAAAGCTATAATTTGTGACTTGTAGAATGTTAATCTTAATTTCATTACAGTTTTCAGTGTATCAGAAATGTATATTGAAGTGGCTTGATTTCTTATATTCAAATTTGTGCAGGTTTGAAATTATGTATGTTATTGACTTGAATTGATTTGAAGAGGTGCTTGAATTTTTGTATAAATGATATGAGAATATGCATGATGTATGATAGATTAGTAGGATGATGAATAATAAATTATATAATGTTAAGATGTTATGGTTGAAATCAAGACATAGTATATTCAGAAAAGATAATACCTGTGTCGAGATTATTAGGATGTGTACTGTTATTAGAATTCGTCAAGGAAATATCTTGACTTGTAGTTTAAACTCATATAAAGGAAGACTACTAAGATGAGAGTTAAAGGAGGTTTATATAAAATGATTATAGTTTGAAATATAGTCGGTCAGAAAAGATAATATAAATTAACCTGACATATAAACATGATTGATAATTTCATGTTACAGTTGTATCATTCAACTCGAAGTTGTATGACATGTGTAAATTGTTTATCTTTATGCAATGCAAACATCTTTTAGAAGTAGAGTCAATTATCTGTGTAACTGAGTTAGTGTCATGATTTGAAAATGTGTTTTCTAATATTTTAAATGTTTTATAAACGTGTTATGTTTAAATAAAAAATAGTATAAAAGTTCTAAATGTATCATATCTTATATCTTATTGAAGTGTAATTCTGTACTTATGTTATTTTAAAATATTTTTAGCTTATTCTTAATTTTATTTCTTTAAAATTATATTCTATTATTATTTTTATTTCTGAGCAGATGATAAAACTCAACAATGAATTGCTCTAGTGCTTTTGACTTATTTTGAATGACTCTTCTAATGAAATTACTATAGCAAAATCCTTATATAAAGAGTAATAATATGATTTTAAAGAACCTGATGCATGTAATATATATATGTATATATATATGTATATGTATATATATATGTATATGTATATATATATATATATATATATATATATATGTTTTATTTAATTTATCATTATATGATTGAGATTATATTTATTATATATTTATTTTTTAAAATATTATAAGAATAACAATTATATAATTTATAA
>Ga0099825_1000341_pt1 | contig 46491 bp, 32 predicted proteins | sample SiratroredBW_FD_76838 | JGI IMG/M metagenome (GOLD analysis project Ga0099825, IMG submission 76838) | Root nodule microbial communities of legume samples collected from California, USA - Siratro red BW | ecosystem: Host-associated > Plants > Roots > Nodule | place: USA: California | collected...
GAGCATACTAAGGATTCAGTATCCAAAACCAAGTGGCTCTGATACCACTTGTTCGGAGTGATGTCTCTGAGTTGAGTGCATCCCAAGTGTATTTAAATACTTTTACGGATGACAGCAGAAGCACGCCCAATATTTAAGTGGAGAAAAAATAAAGCAAGTAAATAAAACCAAGAAAAATGCATACGGAATTTAATGTGGAAAACCCCCTTTGGTGTTGAAGGAAAAATCACGGGCCGAACTCCGAGAAATATCCACTATTGTAAAAAGAATTACAATAATATATATCCTAGTGAGACACTCTCCTACTACAATTGTAGTATTACAGAGCAATATAGAAATAACCCCCAAAAATTCCCAATATATAACCAAAACACTCTCTGAAATTTTCTCTCTCATTTTATATATTTTTCTCTCACTAAATGATTAATTGTTTACTAACATGGATGCAATTTTACCAAGGCCCAAGGCCTTTATTTATATGAAACAAAGGGCGGTGCCCTTTCTCTACCCACCGATGTGGGACTTTGAGAGGCACAGTAATATTATTATACTTTATGATGAATGTTCATGAGTATTTTTGTTTGTGATTTGATGCATGGGAGCAAGCATGTACGATGACTCCCCATGCCATAATCAATGAAAAAACTAGAGGTTACGTATAGGTCTTTTAAGGAAGAAAAAAGATTTTTTTTTTCATAAAATAACATTCTTAAAAACTAAAAAAAAGAATTGTGTATGAGAGTTTCTACAAAGTTATTTATTTACAAGGCTTTTAGTAAGGGAATGTTTGTTTAATTATATCCTCTTGAAATATTATTCCTCATATACATGTTTGATTCGTATTTATGAAAGAGAATTAATTACATTTCCTTAATTAAAAAATAAAAAGTACAAAAAAGGTAAAAGAGTGCTGGAAAAATATGTAATTATGTATACCTACATATAAAGATAATATGCTGTTGTGATATACATTTTGTATACACATATGTAAATCACTCACATCTTTTAATATGATAATACATCACAAACTAACTATTAATATATATTATCACTTTTATTTTATTTTATTTCTCAATTGTTGTTAATTTTATTTTATTTGTCAATTATTGTTAATGTTGGGTTGCATTACAAATCATCATAATAAACATTAAACAACAATATAGTTAACCATGATTTATATGATTTCACCATTGACCCAAGTAAATAAATATTCTTCAAACATTTTAAAGTAGTTTTTGTCATATTTATTGGTGATAGATATGGTGTGTTAGTAATAATTTATTGAAGTTGTTATTGTTTCTTTAATGTCATATTTTTATAAAGTTTCTTGTTTTTAAGTACAAATTTTGTGTTTACATAAAGAAAAGTCAAATAAAATCTTAAAAATGAGAAAAGGATTAAAAGAAAATTCATTCAAAAGTCTCATATAAGTTATTTAAAATGTTTATGAAAGCCATAAAAATTGAAAAGAAGCTAATTGGATGTTGGATAATGTATGGACTTTACTAGGTAAATGGAATTCATCTAACTTTCATATCAAATACATTCAAACTTCGAAAAATCGACTATCTAAAATTGGTGAACACATAAATAGCCCTATTAATTAATTTATAAATAATAAGAAGAGTTTTAGAGTATATTTACTAAAACCAATTCAAAGATTCTTCTTATACTTTACAAATTTTTACTTCTATCTTTAAGTGTTAGATCACAAACTTACAAAAAGAATGTACTATATTTGTAAAATCTTCATTTTGTGAAGATATTTTTCATAAATGAACCTTTTATTTATATATGATTTATATTGAAGCTTTAATGATATCTTATACTTTTTTTTCTCCTGTAGGTAAGCGTGACAATGATAAAATGTTTTAAAAAAAATAAAAATTGAGTTAGTGAAGGAATATTTACGTTTTTTACATTAAAAGAAGAAAAAATGTTAATAAAAAAATATTTTGTATACTAATTATAAGCTAAAAGTGTCATAAATCATATTTATAATGAAAATTGGTTACTGATATCTTTTATAAATTGTAAGTGATAAATAAAAGTAAACTAGTTTTTCAAAATAACTGGTAAAAATTAAGTATTTATGTGCTTTTATTCATATATATTTTTTCTATCCTTTATAAAATATTCGCTAAAACCATTATGCCAACTATTTTCAAACAATAAATTATTATTTCCGTATTTATTTCTTATTGTAGTGAAAAAACCTTTCAAACTACTTTTAATTTCTATTCAACTACGTCTATAGAATTAACATATTCTTTTCAATCTTATATTATATAAATTCAAGCTTGAAAATATATGGTTAGGTTGGTGATGAAAGTAAAAAAAATGTAATGGATTCAATTTTTTCGTTAAGAAAAACCAACATATTAATTACTAATATTTACCAGTTAAATAAAATTACGTCCTTGTTTTTTAAAAAAAGCCAACATAGTTAGATTTCATTCTACTATTTTCATCTTCATGATATGTACACCATCATTTTTTAACACTCAATTTTTTTAAAAAAATATTTTTTTTAATTTACTCTCTTATTTATATTTCCTTTTGGTTATGCTTGAATGATACATTCGTTCAAATACACTAAATGGGGAATAATATAACTAAGTTGATTGAACAACTAACATTAATTTATGTGAGGGCAAATTAGGAGTTAACAATAAAATCAAAAGATCACTTGTTTTAGAACAAATTGGAAAAGCTAAAACTGCTAATAATTTGGGATAAAGTAGTATTAAGTTTGAACACTTAATGTTGACAATAAATTTAATTATTTTCATATTTTTCTTATTTTATCATCTTAAATATTAAATTTAAAATTAATTTTTAAAAATTCATATTTTACTTATATGTAAATTAATTTTATACTTTTTATTCATACGAATGATAATTATTATAATTTAAGATATCGTTGTTCTAAAGTACTTCTGAAATAAAATATCCATACAAAATTGAATTTTTTAATATTAGAATTTTTTCTATAAAATTAATTTATTGTAAAAGAAGTTTCGATGCCATGATTCGGTCCATTTTTTCTTTATGAAAAATGTTTAAAAGGGGAAACACGGTTTTTTTTCATCGCCATGCTCCACATCCAGACCAACCTAAGTAATTGGGCCCGCAAATGTTTTTCGTAGTGTATTTCTTTTTGCACTTCTATAATTTCGTTCTGCATCCCAAATTTCTACTTGATTTATTAAATAGTAACTTCTAAAGCGTTATAGATTGTATAATTTTAAAATATTTTTTACATTTTTTTTGAATTATATAATTTAGAACTGGTTTTTTTTATAAAAAAATTTCAAAAATATATATCTGCGAGTGTTTTTATATTACACAATCTCAAAAATAATTTTTTTCTTAAAAAAATAATTTTTAATTATTCAATTAATAAGTCATTATTGAAAAACAGAAGAACTTTGATCAAAATGTGAGTGCCTCTAGATAGAGAAAATATGAGAGGTAGAAAACATTAAATTAGCAGAAAACACAAGTAACAATATAGAAGGAGATGAAAGAGAATAGACATATTTTCACACACCTCTATAAAAGTGCATGAAGAAATCATGGGTATAGAAAGAAATACACTTTCTTTTTGCATGTAGTAGTTACTGCATACACCCTATCCTATCATTAAACCCCTAAACCCTATCAACAACGTTGGACCCCAAATGACCAAACCTTAACCTGCTTGGTTCACTCATTTTCCATGGCCATCGCTACCTTAAAGTTCGCCTGCAAACCCAACCTTCTTCTTCGCTCTACTCCCTTCCAATGTGTCCGCAAGGTATCACCATTTTTTCTAAAACCTCACAAACCATTCTCCTTTTTCTTTATCTTCTTTCCCTCTTTCAATTCTCTGTCTCCGTGTCTTTTTATTTTCCTAGGTTGTGCCAAAATCTATCCCTGCGCTTGAGGTAGAAGAATGTAGGGGCTCAACTCGTGAACGAGGCAAGGGGACTAGCGAGCAAGTCGTATTAGGTTTTTCTTTTTCAAATGCTTCATTAGATTTTCTTGTATTGATTTATTGAACCTGGTGGTTCTGCAATCTTCTTTCTTACTTGTGTTGCATTGATGAAGAAACTAATAGCAAGGTCCCGGGATGGAAGAAATTGGATTCCAAAGAGCTTGGACTTCGAAATTCTATGATAGCAGTTCCAACCAAAAAGGTTCTCAATGTGCTCAAGAAAAAGGGTTCGTGCTAATCTCACTCCTCATGTAGCTTTCTCAGCCTAGGTTTGGTGTGGAAGAGAGGAAGAGCTTTTTCTTGATTTTGTGTTTTCATCTGAGAGCAAAACAGCTGATTTGCGCATGTATGTTTGTGGGGTGTATTCTTTTCTCTGAACATCTTGCCTTTCACTTGTATGTGAATGATTTTTGTTTTTATTTTTAGTTATGAAAGGCTGTATCGAATGATTCAAAATGAAAAAAAGAACTGGGCTATAGTTCCTTCTCCCTGAATATCTCCCTGACCTATGCATAATCTGTGATGTAATTAGAAGCCACTTACTTGTGACTGTGCAAGACATTGTTTGCTCAAGCTTTTAACAAGCGCAGGGCATTTTTTGTTGACGTTGTTGCTTGATTTTTTTTCTGCCTGCGCCAGGCTATTCAATTGTAGCTATCCATTTTACCAAGTAACTAATAGGGGCTTGGAAATATTAATCTTTACATTTTTTTTATGTTCTTGGTGTTTCTGTGTGCACCCTTTAAGATAAGACTCTACGGTTTCTATGTTTGTGTCTGCAAGGGGAGGGAAGTGCATGACTGATAACCCCTTTTTCTTCTTGTAGGGCATGATGTATACCTCGTAGGAGGTTGTGTTCGAGATCTTATACTGAAGCAAACACCAAAAGACTTTGATATCATAACTTCAGCGGACCTTAGAGAGGTTACCTTTATTTCTACTTTCATTTTCAAATTGTTGATGTGTGTACATGGAAGTTTACTGAACAACTCTGTGGACCAAGAGACAAGTTATTAGTAATGAGAAGGGGAACATGTGTTTTTTTATATTGGCATTCTTAGTTTGTAACATGTCATTTTTTTATACAAGCTAATTTTTAAAATCTCATTTCAGTCATTTGAAATTTTGAAAATTCAAATTTCTATATTCGGCTTTGTGTCTTCAGACCTTAACATTGCACGGTGAACCTTGACTCAATTTGTAGGTGAGGAAAACATTTTCATGGTGTGAGATAGTTGGTAAAAGGTTCCCAATATGTCATGTTCATATGGATGGTACCATTGTTGAGGTGGGTACATTTCCGTTTTGCTTTAAACATTTTACATTTCATTTGAACTATCTTCCGTGGCTGATTGCTATAATTTTTCCTTTAGGGCGGTTTTCTTTTCATATGACAGTTTTATTCTCCTTTCTGATTAGGTTTCAAGTTTTATTACTGCTAAATGGAAATCGAGTATGTACATCACTCATGATATTGAGGCACCTAATAACTGTGATAAGGAGGACTATCTTCGGTGGAGGAATTGTTTGAATCGTGACTTTACAATTAATGGGTTGTGCACTAGTTCTTGCCACATTTAAAATATAATTCTATTCCTTTTTTCTCTCTTCATTTGACTTCAGATCTGTAACATGACATCCACTTTGTATACAACGCAGCTAGTTAGTTAACCAAATTCTCGCTCTGTCAGGTTGATGTTTGATCCATATGCAAGAATTGTCTATGATTACATGGGAGGAATGGAAGATATCATAAAAGCTAAAGTATGCTTGTATCTCTTTGAAGCTGTTGTTTCTTATATTGCCTTTTCTAATCAGAAATTTGAACTTATGTAACTTAATTTTCTGTGAATAGGTTCGAACGGTGGTTCCTGCAGCTACTTCTTTTCAGGAGGATTGTGGTGAGTTTTTTGTGGAGGGATTAATGATGTTAAGAAAAAACTACTTCATTCCCATACCCCATATGTATGACTGTCTGACTCCATTTGTTTTCTTCAGCCCGCATTTTACGTGCAATTAGAATTGCTGCTCGCTTGGGGTTTAGTATTTCGAGGGAAACGGCTCAATCTATTAAAAATCTTTCGTATTCAGTGTTAAGACTAGATAAGGTTTTTAAAGTGATCTTCATGTCTTCTATATTATATGAACATGTAAGAATATCCTGACTTAGTTGCCTCTGTTTAATTGTTTTAGGGTAGGCTTGTGATGGAAATCAATTATATGTTGGCTTATGGATCTGGTGAAGCTTCTTTGAGGCTGTTGTGGAGATTTGGACTTCTAGATATACTTTTTCCATTTCAGGCAGATGATGATTCTCCATTTTATTTTCAGAAACTCAGTCATGGAATGCTAGCCTAATTCAGATTTGATATTACAGGCTGCTTATTTTGTCCGTGGTGGATTTAGAAGACGGGACAAAAGAACCAATTTCCTTTTGGTAACTCCATCCTTCTTTCGTAACTTTAGACTTTATAACATGCGACAATTTAGACTGTTTTACTGGCATTAGTCTAGTGGGGATATCATATTTAACTTTTCTAAACTAACTCATAACATTTTATGTTATCATATTTATCAAATTGTGCATTAAAACGTATCTCTATGTTTGGAAACTAATAATCTTTCTCCCCTGCTTTTACATGGATACTTGCAAATAACAATTAAACTCTAGCATGCTGAATTCCTTATTTCCACTTCTTGAAAAATGTTTATTTGTATCAAAACTTGTGTAATCTCATTACTAAGCGCTCATTGTTATTCAAATATTTTTAGGGTATGAACCATTAAAGGCATCCCACTCCCTTCTATTACAAAGATAAAAGACTTTCAAGTTGTGAACAACTAATGGAAGGGGTGGGATTTTTTTTTTTTAATTTGAATATGGTTTATCTCAGTATAGTTCCATGTATTACTAGAGTATTAATTTGAATTGATAGGATCTTAGCATCACATTTGCACATTTTTTTACTAGATCTTCTTGAATTTCGTCCGCAGTCTTTGTTCTCCAATGTGGATAAACTTTTGGCACCAAACCGGCCATGTCATAGCAGTTTATGGTAAGATCTGTGCAACAGCATCGTCTGCTTATTGGTTTACTTCGTTAGCTATATGTGAAAAACCTAATGTATAACAAGAGAATGACAACATCATACCTATAAATGAGTTTTCCTTTTTTATCTTGTCCTAGGATGGCATAGCCTTGAAGACATGAATATCAAATTTAAAAGTCCTTTCTCCTTTTTTATTTCAGGGGAAATTTCTCAGAAAGTACGTTAATCCCTGACTCTTTTACTGGAGCTAAGCCCTTAATCTGCTTCAGTTTTCTTGTTTTATGAAGCTTTTCAAGTTATGTAACTATCCCGTTGCTTTGTTAAATATTCCAGTGCCTATGGTTGTGAATCCTCTATATATCTTTGCCCAACATTATTTTTGACATCTGTCAATGGGGCTTATAACTTGGAGAGAGTTCTGGAGCAATTGGAACACAGTATTTTTCCCCTCAAAAAAAGATGTCCTAAGTAGGTTGAAACCCAATATCTCAAACACTACCTTGCTTGTAGAGATCATCTTTGACCATTAGGGTAAATGCCCATAATCATCTATTCCATCTTTTGCCTCAGGTGCACCATTCAGCTATTATCGGTCTCTTATATTGAGATTATTTCTTAATGCCATTAGATTTAGTACAAGATGAATTAATTTGCACCTATACCTGGGAATGTCTTCTCTCCCGTTGATGAGTCTTTCTAATTTTTCTTTCTAAATGGAGGTTTTGGTTCTTCAGAAATTTATTTTCAAACTGATACTTTGGGAGCTTTTGATTGAACTCAGCTTTATATCTAAATTGTTTGATCACTTTGACAAGTTGTCTCTTATAATTATTGGGTTTTTGCTTTTCTCATATTGTAAGAGTAGGTTCTAAAAATTATCTGATATACATGATTAGAAATCTTTAAAGGCTGATTACTACTTGGGTCACCAAAGCAAGACTCATAAGGAATCTGTGCTTTCAGGGTTTCTGTCCTAGCATTACACAAGGCATTGAGTGATAAACCAAGGGATTGCTCGGTCGTTGCTGCATTTAGCCTGGCACTCCATAATGGTGGAAATTTGTCAGAAGCTATAAGCATAGCTAGGAGGATAAACAAACCACATGATGCCAGATTTTATGAATTGTTAGATCCTTCAGGTCTGGATGAAGAGGATTTCGAAGCTGAGATTCTGGATCTTGCTGAGTCTGTTAAAGGGTCATTGTTGCAGATGACAAATGGGCATTTGGTTTCTGGGGCTATGGCTGACTATCCTCAAGCTCCTCATTCAGATCTGGTAAGCATATATATATATATATATATATATATATATATATATTTTCGTATAGGTTTTATACATGCTTCTGGATAATGCTACCCAGCAGATGAACTGGACTAGTATGGAACCCATTGGTTCATCAGCCCATAAAAAAGAAACTCATTCTTTCCCTCAAATAGCATGCACACACACACATATGCAAGCATGCAAAGAAACAAAAGATAGAAAGTGTAATCCTTGTCGCACAATTGACATCGATGTAGCTGTTAAACTAACGAGTAAGAAATCGAATTATATATATACCTGGAAAATTAAACTATTTTGTTTGTAATTCCATGATTGGCGATTGATGAATAAACCAGATATTGGATGCTAATTGGATTATTGTTTGTTCATCAATCTATGGCTTTCTCTATTGATATTTTGGTTAATGGATCCTGGTTATCTTCATTAGATTGTACTGTTAATCGTTCACAATTTAACAGGTGCTCATCCCATTATCAATGTACCTAAAAGCTCTCAACTTTTTTGACTGTGTGAGAGTAAGTGCTGGCAAGATTTTTTTGTCAAAGAAAGGTAGAGAAATTGATTACGAGTCCTTAGCTCGTGGAGACTTGCTAGAAGTAAGGCATGTAGTTGCAAGGATTGTATTTGATACAGTATATCCACTACACCTAGACCAAAACCAGTCCAAATAAGGCACTGGGTTTTCATGAGGCTAGTTTGAAGTTTTATTTGAAGTTGTGAGAAATTTGATGCTGGAGTGGGCATTCATTTTATCAAGGGTAATAATCGTTGAAAATTGGAATCATGTGCGGTGAAGGTCTAGCGCCAGCATTTGGCATTTGACGGGGTACTTGCAGGAATTGTCATCATTAACTTTGTCATGAGCAAGTGACAGGCTAAATAGGCAGCGGATAGAAGAGGGACAAAAAGTTTCCACCCGCAAAAAGATTTTTACCCTTTTCTTTTTGTTCCCAAGTGTCTCATTATTTTTTCGTTTAACAATTATCAACCTTACATATAGTTGTCTCGTCGTGATGTGTATATATGACAAATTTAGATTGCCAAATCATTTAATTGCCAGAAAGTCAGTAATGTTGAATTTATTCATTAAATTGTCATACGTATCCTGTCCTGAAGAACAAAATTGGTGTCATCCCTTTTTGGCTCAATAATGCATGCCAATGACAAGAAAATTGAGGTTGACCTCATTTTCTTTTTCTGTGATTGATTTTTGAAGTTTTAGGCATATTGGATTGAAATGAGAATCCTTAAAATATTAGTTGTAAAGTTTTGTTTCTACAATAAATCATTGAATATATATCAATCAATCTATATATTATTATCTATATGTTAGTGCCTTTATTTATTTATTTATTCTGTATTATAGTAGAAATGAAGGTGATCGGATTACGGGCAGATGTTTAAGAAACATCGCCTTTTTCTTTTGCTACCATCCATTTATCTTTATTGTAATTTTTTTTGGCAAATCCTTTATGGAAACTACTATTCATATTACAAACTAGTTTTGTAAATAGCATTGCCTCGTAGAATGTTTTATGATAGACTCAACAGAGACAGTCATGGCCACTACATCAAGACCATTTTCTTTTTATCTTCTTTTCATAAAATGGAAACCCATTAAAGCTTGAGTAGAGCTTTTGTATTGAACTAGCATGGTCATAAGTTTAAATTAGGAAAAATAGTTCCTACATTCCATAAAACACTGATTGTTATGCCGACGGAAACAAGACTGTCTCTCGCCTTTTGACAACCGAGCTAAGAATCAAATACAAACTGAAGAAAGTGAAATGAAGGACAAAATCTGAAAATACATTATTTTCTGTCAAAAAATCCCCTCTTCTGCATATTCCAGGGAAAAATAATGCTTTGACACACCCTCCAAAGAAAAATACAATCACCTTAGAACTCATTTTAATCATAATAATAATGAGTTAGAATTTTAAGTTAAAAAGTAAAACAATTTTGATTGAAGTATTATTATTTTGAGTTGTCTAAGTGAATTTTTTTTATTTAAGTATCCCAAGTATGTGCGATTTCTACTTAACAGGAGCAGGGGCACTTCCTCCGGTAGTAGGCCTGAAAGAGCAAACAACAAAAAATGTCATTGGACATAGAAGAGAAATATGTGATAGAAATAGAAACTAGGTACATATGATGTGACGACATAGTGCAATAGTAGCTACTTACAGTCCTACAAATACTTTAAATGAATCATAGAGTCCCCACTGTGCTCCAGTTAGTGTTCCAATCATAACTATACGAAGAGGAAGGCCACGAGTGAAAAGACCTACCACCCCAATTTTCTTCACAGCCTGTAAATCCAAGACAAGTTAAAAGACAATGAAGCATTACACCACAGAATGTGTTATGTGAATGTGGTGTGAGTCTGTTCCTATAAGTTTGCTATTTAAGGACTCACATCACCAACAGTGGCTCCCTTGGCATTGTTGAGGAAAGAAACGAGGTTGTCAGCAGGATGTGAGACAATTGCACACAGCACACCTGCTATGTATCCAGCTGCAAAACTCACTCCAAGCTGCTTATTTTTGCTGCACTTCTCCTTAGGAACTGGGATGACGTATTTGTAGATCATCTCCACAACAGTCTCAAAGGAAGCAAATTTCATCATTGTGTCTGACACGAGACAAAATTGATAAAGGAGAACAAAATCAAATAAAGAAGATGAGCATAGCCTACTGGCAGAATTCCTCTTAGAATTTGCATAATGCTAGCATGAAATTTTTGCGTCCCACGCAAGTTTAATGTGCATGTAGACACAAGAAAATGCAAAACACGGTCAAGAAAAATGTTAATTATTTTTTTTTTCATTCCATGAGAATTAATGAAGCAAAGGCATTTAATAACGAAAACACCAAATTAATGCCAAGGTTATGGACTAATAATGTGGTAACACAGCCAACCAGATATTTGGACACAAATATAGAATTGTTAAAACTTACATGGAATTTGACGGCCCCAAAGAGGAGCAAGACCTTTATACAACCTGGATATCAAAGTCAAACTCATCAAATTTGGATTCCAAAATATAAAACTACTACTGATGCAGAATAGGTATGCTGGGCACATTCTATACAGGTACCAGAGTTGATATATACGCACCAACACAGTTATTCAAAAACTATAGTTAAAGAGCAAAAGGCATACCCAGAAGCACCGTCAGCCTTGATAAACTTGGGCAACCCATCTGACAAACCTCGAGCAAAGCCAGGCTGAGTTTGTACACGAACTTTGACAGCCTCCATAGGGCAAAGGGCAATATCAGCAATAACTTCAGCCGAAGCAGAACCAGCTAGATATATGATCGTTTTGTACTTCACTGCATTCTCGGGTCCTGCAAGGTCTGAGTAATACTTCTTGAAGAACTCATAAAACCCAAACTTGCATGCTCCTTGAGCACTGTACCCCAGCAGTGTAGGCACCCATCCCCTGAAGAAACCTTTAGCACCCTGCTCCTTCAGTAACACTCCAAATCCTGATGAGATGTTCTTGTACTTTACAGGATCAATCTGAAAATAACATCAAACATGAATTTGTATACTAGTTTTGCTACTACTTAGGATTATGTGCCATGGTTTAAAAAACAAACAACCAGATTGAATATTATAATTGCCGTTAAGAACGTCATAAGTAGAAAGTTTGGCAAAACACAATCACATTGATCATATAATGGAATATTGATAAGGTGTGGCACTGAAATTTATATTTTCTTTCTGCATTACTTTGAAAGCACAACATATTGCAGAACTTTGAAGATGTAAACAGTGCATAATTGTGGTAGAAAAATGTTGGTAAACAATTATAGTTCTTTTGAAACACCATCTAAGAGCATTTTTTGGTTTCTCCCTTGTATTCTCCACACAATTCAAACTTTCTAATCCTTGTGGAGCTAAAATAATTCGTTTATGGTAAAACTCTTCCAGCCTATTTCTTTCTTTTTCTTTACTAATAATAATAATATTCATCAGACTCAAATACGCGAGATTACAACAACAAAGCCAGTTTAGATGAAAATTGCTACATGGATCACAAGTCTTAACTTGGTTCAAGACCAAGGTTTCGTAGATGTTGTTTACCACAAAATTTCCCTTGACATTGTTTAAGAAAATACAAGCTTTTTATCACTTGGACCAACATTTTTGTTTTCATCCATGTGATGGCATGTTTTGAAATAGCGTTGGTATGATATGATGGAGAAAAGAGTTGAATGAAAGAGAGGTCTGGAAAAGGAAAGAAAAAAACCTGCATGTTGCACTTGACAAGATCGAGAGGAGTGACAGCCATGTGGGTAAGTCCACAACTGAAGACCCCACCGGCACTGCATGCTGCATAGTAAGCAGGAGAAAACATGCGGATTTTCTCTTTTGGTGAAAGGATCACTGGACTCTTGGCCCCACCCTGCACTGCCAATGATGATGATGATGATGATGATGATGATGGTAGCAATGGCATCCCATGATTGGTGTTATTATTCAAATGGGACAGTGTTTTTGATGAGTACAAGAATCCAGGAACAAGAGAGTGTCGAGATTGGTCTGAGGGAGCCATAGAGACCTGACAAGAGAGTTTTTTTTTTGTGTTTTTGTGTGACTATGTTTTTGTGTCTATTGTAAACAGAAGTGGGAAAATAGAATGTTGTTGTCTAAGATGGGCGACAAAGTGGGAGGGTTTATGGTTAGAAAGTGTGTGTGTGTGAAGGGAGAGAGAAAGAGAAGGTGAGAATGAAGAACAAAACATGAATATGTGAATGTGAACCTTTCATGTCCCTTATTTTCGCAATCTTCTTCTTTTACAGAGGCTATTTCCGTTAGCTTTTGACTCTGTAACCTTCTCATTTTTCATGCACCAGCTTCACTGTTATCAAGTCTTGCACTTTGTTTTTTATACTTTAACAAAGTGTTAGTGAGAGTTTTATCTCCTTAATTAATTTATTTAATTCAACTTAAAATGATTTCCAAATGTGGAAGGTCTGCAAAAAATCACTATCTAAATTTAACCCAATCACACTTATATTATAAACTATTCATTTCCATTGAGGATTTTTTTTTTTTTAAATTGTGAATAGTAGGTTAAAAGATGAAAACTTATGCTGTGTTTAACATTGTTTTTAACAGCAAGAAGTGAGCTATATTCAATAATGGTAGGTAACCCATATACAATAAAGATCAGAAAACGGAAAACTTAAACAGAAAAAAGATTACATTCCAAGCTCAAACCCCTTTATAACCAGAAAAACTAAACCTTTTGAAGCATGAAACCTTTTCAATACATCTTAAATGAAATACTCTCCCCATGAAGAAACTAAACTAAGGAGGAACCTTAATCTTCCACGACTCCTTTAACAGCCCATTGGATTAAGCATTAAATTAGTTTGTGTGTGTAAATCCTTTAATTTTCAGTAAAAATTAGTTTTATTTTCTATATATTTTTATTATTTTTTTATGGTTGATTAATTCCTTTTTTTTCATATAACTTGTAATACAAAGGTGGACAGTGAAATTTACCAATTATAAAAAATATATATAATATCTGAAATGATCATTTTTTTTAAATATTAAGATTAATAAAAAGACTCTAAACAAAGTTTGCGTATATGTAATTACTTGACTTGTAAAACAAAAAGAAAGAAAATTTTTGTTATTACGGATATTGAATAAACAATGAGCACGTGAAATAAAAAACAAACAAAATGCATACTATTACGAATGTGGTTTTTTATTTTATAATAACTTTAGTGATGATATGGATTATTCATCATATAATACAAATACCATCTCTTAGTTGTTAAATAAATAAATAAAAATTAAAGAAACAGAAAGTGTGACAAGGGATACAGTGAAATGGTTAGTGAGATTGACGGAGTAATGTGAGTGAGGTAACGATCCTTTCTATAAAATAATATATTAATTATTAACTCAATTCAGTTTTAAAGTTATTTACATATTTAAATATTTTTAATAAAGTATTCAAATCTTTGTTCAAATGGTAAAATGAAACGATCACATAATAGGTAATAAAAATAGAAAAAATTTAGTTAATAGAAATTTTACTAATAATAAAAACTCACTTAAAAATATTTAAATTGTATGACTTTTTTGTATACATTGTTAGAAAAAAAATATAATATAAACAATTTCAATTTATTAAACTTGATTTTTCTATATTAAGTTTTAGATTAATATATTATATAAAATTAAAAATATAAATTCGAATATAATTTTTTATTAGTTTATTAATTATAAAACTAACAAAAAAACAAAATTATGTGTTTTCGTAAAAAGAAGACAAATTATGTTTTAATATTTAAGAAAGTTATGGTATAGTTTTTTTAATTGAGATATGTTAATTTCTTTTAATACACTTATAAATTTAAGTATTAGTTGAAAAATTTATATTAAGTAAAAGTGTGACAGATAAACATGGAGTTGTCTATAAATTTATTCATAATTGATTATTGGTGTGAAATAAGTTGTTCTCTGATAAGACATGTAGCCAACAACATGGTACTTGTTTTCATCTGGTGTTAAATTTGGAAGATGATGATTCACACAGTTGCCAGTAACTGATAACTGCCACCTCATTTTTGGATAGAGTCTTACATTGGAAGAGCAACCTCCACCACTCCTTCATTTCCCTCTCTGATTTCATCCCAAAACACTTGCTTTTACTTTCCAACTAAGCACAAACAAATATTCAACTTCATAAACCCAAACCCTATCTCTTATCATTCCCCTCTCTCTGTACCCAAAACCTTACCTTCAATCACAATGGCAATGGCATCTCTTTCAGCCACTTCTCTCAGCTTCCAACCCTCTCTCAACTTCTCTACACCCACTTCCCAGGTTCCAAATCCTATTAATGCACTCTCTCTTTTCAAAACTTCAATTTCATACAACTGCTAACAACAAAAGTTATAACATCATATTTCTATCTCACTCTTTTCAACTAACTTCTTTCTCATTTCATTAAATTATTCTTGCACCTGCTTGAAATTACCCTTTAATGGTATTGAAAACTCCAATTCAATTTCTAAATATCAATGCAAGTAAAAGTTTGAAAGGTGTATAAAGGAACATTCTTTGATTTGGGTGCTTGAAACTAACATGCAGGGGTGTTACAAAGCTTCAAGATTGGGTGCAGTTTGTGTGGGATGGAGTAGGAAAAGCTTTCCTTCTTTGAGATCCTCCCGTTTCCGCATTTGTGCAGTGAGTTTTGGTCCCTTCTGAGTACTTTTTCCCTCAAAACTTGCAATGACAGAAGTTAAAGTTTGAGTCTTGTGAATGGGGCAGGTGCAGGCACAGCCAGAGACAGTACAGAAGGTGTGTGATATTGTGAGGAAACAACTTGTTCTGTCCCCTGAATCCCAGCTTACCCCAGACACCAAATTTTCAGAACTTGGTGCTGATTCCCTTGACACTGTAAGATCCAAACTTTCATTCAAAATTGTTGCCTGTTACATTTGACTCAGATGCTAGCTGTGCTTATACATAGTGTTGGTGCAAATTATAAAACATTGAATAAGAATTGATGTGATTGGTAGATTAAGGATGAGAGGGCATTTTGAATGTTGAAATGTTGTGGCAGGTGGAAATAGTGATGGCTTTGGAGGAAGAGTTTAGCATCAATGTTGAGGAGGATGGGTCTCAAAACATCTCAACCGTTCAAGAAGCAGCTGATTTAATAGAGAAACTGGTTCAAGAGAAAAAAGTGGGCCAAAACAATGCAACTGAATCAGCTTGATCATTTATTTATTTTTCCATTGTCACTTTCTTCAACTTCATATTTCATATAAGTGGTTTGCCCAAAAGCCTTTATTTTTTGTTTCAAATCATAAGCATCTCATTTGGTTTTGTAGGGCAAGATCTTAGATGGTGTTACCCTTTTCTCATATTCAAGTGCTTCATTTCTTTCTGCTCTTTCAAACTCCAAATCAAACAACACCATTTTCTAACTTACTTTTTACACTCTTATGCCAAGAATATTATAAAGGTCACGGAAGAAGGAATGTATATACAAGTTAAAAAAATTACAAGAGAACACATTTCTTAACCAGTATCTTGAAGGTACTTTTTTTTTAACATTTTTTTTAATTATTATAAATCCCTCAATCACAACAATTAGTGGTTCAATTTCGGTACCTCTAAATATTTTTTTTATTTTATGAAATTATGATTATTGTGTTTTTGTTTTCTGAATATTGTTCTTCAGAATATTACATTAAAAATAAAATATTGTAATTATTATCGATTTAATTCTGTTCAACCAAATTTGTACCATCAACTTAGATAAAACCTTGAATTATTTATTATAGGTTTAATAATAGTTCAACAAGCAATATTGTGTAGTATTTTTGGTGGAGAAATAATAGATGATATTCAACAATCAGATGTCTGTATAGTTTCAAGCAATATTCATATAACATATTTATAACTCATAATTTATGAGAAAGAATTAATAACACTTGTTGATGTGACATGGCTTATGATGATTTAGAATCTTCATAAAAAGTGATTTAGAATCTTCATGTTGTGGTGAAATAAAAGTGTAAGTGGAATAAATTAACTAATTTCAAAAGTAATCAAAGCAAGGTAAAAGTTTAATTAAGAAATAAAAATCTAAATTTTGTAGAAACTAAAATCAAATTTTATAAATATACAGTAAAATATCAAACTCTTTGTATGAAAATAAATACTCTTCAAATAATATACAACATTTGTCACATCACGCCACACGGATATTTTTATATACTTTCGTGGCATTATGTTAATTACGTAATTACTAACTTCTTTTTAATTTTAAACAATGTTTGTTCGACTTATATTGAAGTAAATTTTCATTCATAAACAATTTGGTAAATAACTCTCCTTACATTAAAGATATTCTGAGTTAATCGAGACGGGAACTTGGATTAAATATGATATGTTTAGAAGGTATAAAATATAATAATTGAATAAAATGAGAACAAAAACCAAATATTTAATATTTTATGAGAAAAAAGAAACATTTTGCCTTAATTACCTCTATTGTCTCGGCTGCATATAGTGGAAGTACATTGGTTTTTCAATATATTTGTTTCTCTTTACTTTTTTAATATAATTCGGTAAAACAGTTGTTAGAAATAATCAGTGATAAAAGTACATTTGGATTTTTCTTCACTCTTAATTTCTTACCAACAAATTATGTACCAATCACTTAAAGAAGAAATAAATACTTCAAAATTTTTTTTCCCAACATTCCATTTCATATTATTTAATATAAAACTGAGACACAATACTAATTACGGTCCCTGTCATATTTTAGTTATTTACATATGAATTTTAATTAGTCAACTGCACTTTAGGATATAGATAACGGTATACGATGATGTTTAAGTGTTGTTCAAGACATTAGGTAAAAGGTGAAGTTATTGCTTTTAATGAATTTTAATGTTAATGTATGTATGAACTTCAATTATATCATTTTCACACTGTTCTTTCTCTGGTCGAATGCAAAAGTAAGAATTTTCACACCGCAGGAGATTCATATATCAGTACATTTGGGATTTAATGCAATTTTTCCTCTGTGCTTACCAACTAAAACTTAAAAGGTCAAACCCCACAAGCTATTTGCTATCGTATTCAATTAAAAACCATAAAAAGATATTAAATTTATAATCTTTCATACTTATATATATATACCCTCTAATAGAATAAACGTTCTTATCATGGTGGAGGGTGATAAGACCCCAGATCATAAAAAAGAAGGAAATTGTAATTAAATAGTAAAAAGTGGATCAGCTTTTTTCTCCACTTCCTATCTTTTGTGCTTAGAAAACCAAAAGATGGAACAAAGTAATAGCAGTCCTTTCTCTGCATGCAACACATTATCATGCTCCAAAACTCTTCCTAACCACTTCTACCGTTACGTTATTATATATATATATTAAGCCATGTTGATGTCACGCAAATTTCCCTAAGCATGAAGAATGAATATTGAATCGGGTGGGTGTTAGGTGGGAGTAGAATTTGTGTTGAGTTGATAGAAAGTTGACAACACACATACACCATGACACTATTGTGCAGCTAATGATGAAAAATCTGAAGCCTTCTGTAAAAGCTATTAAGGTAGGGACCATTTTTTCCTCCTTTACCAGTTCTTTGAGCTGCATGCATATATATATATATATATATATAACACAACCCCGCCTTATGTATATCATATTTGTCTTTTTATAGCTTGTTTGTTCTAATGCTTATAGCACTTTCTCATGTTTTTTTCTTCCTTAGTTTGGTAAATATGGTGGTTCAATGACTAGGCTTGGTTGCAATTATATTATGATTAGACCATCTTTTCTCCTAAGTTCTGAGTGTACTTGGATATATAGGGTCCGATGATATCCCTGGAATATGTTTGCCAAGCCATAAACATCCATAAATTGAGCCACAGCATGGCTAGCATACAGATTTAACACAGCTGGTGAAGTGATGAATTGAGGGAGGCCCCCCAACAATGAAAAAGTTGGCATGCAAGTGTTAAGAGGCCAGGAATGAGACAATTGGCTCCGTATAGGCTAGCATGTGAGTTTGTATATGAAAAGAAAAAGAGAAGTGATATATGTTGGAGGGTAGTTGCTTTGTATCACCAGGACAAAAAGGTTTGGAAGAAAAAGGAAAAGAAAAGAATCAAGGTTTACCCTATCATTATGAGAAAAGCCTTTTCACAACTGGTCAAAGGGAACGAGTTCATCTCCAAATAACAACATAAAGAAAAGTCCTTAACCACCACCAGGAAAAGAAAAGTTGGAGGATTCAGCTCATTTCCCCTTTGGATTTTAAATCCATTCCATTCAAGTTTCTAACACTATGTCCTTAGGGGAATCTCATCATTAAGTTTACTATTACTAAGTCCTCAAATATACCACAAAACTCTTTGTATGGAAGACAGGTAAAAAAAATAAGTGGAAAGTATATGATTCATCCTTGATAAAAATTGATGGTCATTGATGTATTTGAGAAAACTAGATCACTAGCTTCTCTGACATCCTACAACATAGTGGTCAATTACAAGAGTAGGATTGTTAATTTTTCTTGGAATCTCCATGCTGTAACCACTTTGTAGCTGTGCAAATTCTTGCCCGTACTTGTTGATCAAGAAAAGTTCATCAATCAAACAAGCTTTCGGGAAAACCAAAAACAAACCGTGTATCTCTGTATACAACCTGCTAAGTACTCATATTCTCTGGTGACTCAATGCAGAAAAATGAGTTACTTTTTTTTTAATCATAAAATATAGTACATTAGTAATTTTAACTCACGTTCTAAATAATGAAAGGGACACCACCATGTTGGTGTGTGGTAAAAAAACAAGAAGGTTAATGTGCTTGATGCATCATCACTAAATAGAGGGAGAAAACACAAAAGTAGAACCAGAAGTCTAAAAGAAGATCCACACTGTAATTCTCAAGAGGGAATATTATCAAGGTAGCCCACATTCCAATAGCTAATTTCTTTTTCATAGCAGAAAACTTTATAAACATACTCTTATTCTAGCATTTGGAGGCCCAACAATGCATACAACTTTCTTTTTGCTTAATAGTATAGACATACTCGATACACTAAGATCTATACCCCTCATACATCACTTTCAACACCGTTTTCTAGCAAGCCTGCAAGGAAAAAATATAATAAAGCTAGAACTGTAATCATAGAATGAATTTAAAAGCAGCTCCCAATCACTAAGTGGCCCACAATTAACCTCATACAGTAAATACTCAGTAACATTGTACCAATTTAAAAGCAGCACACACCTCTCTCTCTTTTTCTGGTACTTCTCTGCCTTAGTCTTACTCTCTCCATTTTGTGAAAAATGAAGAACTTGCCAACATGGAAAACCATGGCAATGACTGTGGTGTTGCTTCAATTGAGCTTTTCCTTGGAGATTTTCTGTCTCTCTAATCATGCAGATAGAATTGTTCAGCTTCCCGGGCAACCAAACACAGGCTTCCAACAGTTCTCAGGATATGTTACAGTGGATGACCTCAAACACAAAGCTCTCTTTTACTATTTTGTTGAATCAGAAACTCATCCAGCTTCAAAGCCTCTTGTTCTCTGGCTCAATGGAGGTCTGCAATCTCTAACTCGGTACAACTATATTTATGTGACACTACCTGAAAAATCAGAATGAACGCATAATCAGTATAGAATATAGACATTTTAGTTTCAGAATATGCTTTTAAAATTTCCTAGAAAGACTTTAAATGTATAAGCTAATTTCTGCTTTGTACAGGACCTGGCTGTTCTTCTATTGGAGTGGGTGCATTCTCAGAAAATGGACCTTTTAGACCAAATGGGGAAGTTCTGATTAAAAACGAGTACAGTTGGAACAGAGGTACTCCATTGAGGCACTGATCATTCCATTATATGTGCAAGAATTGCTCCAATATGACAAGAGTTACTTTGTAATGCAGAGACAAACATGTTGTATTTGGAGACACCAGTTGGGGTGGGGTTCTCTTATGCTAAAGGTGGCTCCTCCTATGAGACTCTGAATGATGAGACAACAGGTAATCTATCTTCCATTATCAATTGCTTTGGAACTTTGTTCATTTTATTATTTTTTTAATCTTTTGAGACAAATAAGCTCTTCTTTAGAAAGCTTCTTTAAATCATATCTTCTGTCAAAAAAGGCACGTACACTACATATGATGTTTAGGCTTTTAAAAAGTTGAGACAAAACAGCAATTAGTTATAAAAATGAGACACAACTTTTGCATGATATGATATACTCTCTTTGATTATTCATCATCCCTTCATTCCTTGTCCTTACACTAGAATGCTATTGTTTTGATTTCAACATCATAGTCCTTGAATACACAAATAGCCATTATTCCTTTGTCTTCTGAAGCAGTAATTTTGATTTCTCAAGCCAGGGACAATCTTGTATTCTTGCAACGCTGGTTCGACAAGTTCCCTCAGTTCAGGCACAGAGATTTGTTTCTAGCAGGTGAAAGCTATGCAGGTATGCATACCACGTCACTGTTAGTTATCATTTCTAGAAAAGCTCAAATTTCGAAATGCCAGTTACACATGTAACAATCACTATTATTTGTTACACATTTTTCTTTATCAAAAAAAACATCAGGGCATTATGTTCCACAACTTGCAAAGCTTATGATTGAAACAAACAAAAAGGAGAAGTTATTCAATCTGAAAGGCATAGCCGTAAGTAACATACACACCATTTATTTATCAACCATGCTTCTTAGGACATTTCTAACAATGCATAATGCCAAGCTGGTTTCTTTTATTGCAGTTGGGTAATCCAGTTCTAGAATATGCCACTGACTTGAATTCAAGGGCCGAGTTCTTCTGGTCTCACGGATTGATATCTGATTCAACGTACAAACTGTTTACTACAGGTTGTAATTATTCCCGGTACGTCAGTGAATACTACAGAGACTCTATTTCGCCGCTTTGTTCAAAGGTTTTGAGGCAAGTAGCCAGAGAAACCAGTAAGTTTGTGGACAAATATGATGTCACCCTTGATGTTTGCATTTCATCAGTGCTTTCACAATCCAAAGCTATTTGTCCTCAAGGCCAAGTGAGTTTTCTCTCTTTTTTCTTGTGTGGATGTTTCTTATATCAGTTTTTAGCTATTATACTTCTGGCAACTTTGTTTTTCACATTGGCTTGTTCATTATATCATAAAGAACTTGATACCTCTTGCCAAACAGAAAACAAATGAGAGCATAGATGTATGTGTAGATGACAAAGTTACCAATTACTTGAACCGAAAAGATGTACAGGAGGCGCTCCATGCCAAGCTTGTTGGAGTCCGAAAGTGGGATGTCTGCAGCAAGTAATTTCTTCAAAACTTAACAAAATGGAAACAAAAGTTTATCATTTATCAAGCTAGTTGGTCACCCTAATGGATTTGCTTAATTGGTCATGAAAGATAAGTAATCATAGTAAAATTACTTTGAAAATATTACCAATCCCAATAACATGCATTGTTACATTGTGTGTTAGCAACAGCATTTTGGACTATGATATGCTCAACCTGGAGAAACCTACACTCCCTGTTGTTGGATCACTCATAAGAGCTGGAGTTCGGGTCTTGATTTACAGGTATAACTAGACCTAAAATGTTTCCTTCTCCATGTTGATTGTATTTACTTCATTTACTTGAACTTGAAGGTCCATAGTATGCTTTTCAAGTACCATGTACAAATTAACATAACCATGTTTTGTTCTATTATAGTGGAGATCAAGATTCAGTAATTCCACTGACTGGAAGCCGCACCTTAGTTCAAAAGCTGGCTAGACAGCTAGGACTGAATACAACAGTCCCCTACAGAGTATGGTTTGAAGGCCAGCAGGTACATACTAATACTACTTAAAATCTTGCTTAAACCTGTTATATATGCATGCACAACAATGCTAGGAAGCATTTCTCATGGAAGTAAAACACTAAAAAAATAATCCAACTAGTTTAATATATATACATTATGAACTCATGAGAGTTTGCAAATTTTTGTTTAGGTTGGTGGATGGACTCAAGTTTATGGCAGTGTCCTCTCATTTGCTACTGTCAGAGGTGCTTCCCATGAAGCCCCTTTCTCACAGCCTGAAAGATCGTTTGTTTTGTTCAAGTCATTCTTGGAAGATAGGCCTCTACCTGAAATTTTCTAACACAACTTAGTTTTTTTTTTATAATCTAGTTGAGAGATTGTAAGTAAGCCTAAATTTGTACTATATAATTATTAAATTAACTGTAATTTCAAAAGAAAAGTTGGTAAAAGAAAATTTTAAGGTGAGAGGGGGAAATATGAGTCACATGCCAATTTACTTCCATGATGGGGTGCTTGTTTGTTCATTGGCCTGTCAAATGTAAAATGGATCCTCGGCTTAGAGAAGTTCTGTAAAAGTGTAGTAAGAGAATGCAGCATGGTCCTTTTTTTTTCTAAATTTGTTGGCTTTCAAAGAGAATTATTCCTGCTGCACAAGTTGATTTTGTCTTCTTGCAAACATCAGCAATGTCACGTTAAATATCTTGTGTCAAATGTTGTGTAGATAAATAAAGCGACATAGAAACAACAATGGAACAGTATATATGTTCTAATAGTACTTCTCGCCAAGTAGCAAAACTTTTAAAGTTTGGATTAACAAACTTCTGCTGTTCTGCTTTATAATGAACAATAATCACTCAGAAAAGTAACAGCATGTGCATCATATTGATAGTTTCTATCATGATAAATCATTCTATTTTTTTGAACAAAATGTACATCTATTTTATCCAATAATTCATTTTACAAATGTTTTTGAAGGATCATTCTAATCAAGCAATTCCTATTTTACCACGCCATTCTTATTTTTTCAATAAAATATACGTCTAAATCATACTTGTTACATTCACATACTGGTGTTTTACTTTGTCCATAGGAAACAGTGTGATTTTCAAGAACAAAGACAAAATGGGGTGCCCCCCCTATGTGTGATAAGAAGCTTTCCAACTGTCCATACTTTAATGACGTCCCTTAACACTGTCACACAGCTTCAGCATGGTGATGACCCTAAACTAGGGATCTATCAATATGCTCTTAGACGTTGACCGTCATTCCATCTACCATTGACTGTCATATAATTTTTATAACCAAATGTTATATAGATGTACCAAAATAACAACTTTTTCTAACAACTACATGGCAATTATTTTTTGATAAAAAACTATTACAATATTCTTAGTTGTATGAAATATCAGAGTTGTCAAAATATGATAAACCTGTAAGCTTAATAAAGCCATGCTTTGTTGTCTTCCATGGAAATGCATGTCATCTGTAAATTGTTGGTTCAGCTAAAGACAAATTCACTTCTTGAGGAGAGCTTGTGCAAATTCATTGTCCTCACTTCTGATTCTGATCCTATTTCTCTTCTCTGCAAGAAACATGCGCTGAAATGGTTTGCTTTACTAGCCCTTTATCGTACAAAGATGTAAAAAAAGTAAGACCCATCAATTTAGTATTCGATTTTGATGATGTTGCATGCTGAGATAGCAGCAAAGTGGGTGTCTTGTTTTTGTGTCTCTCATCCTTTATAGGTATAGCTGGTATTGATGGTTTCCTTAGTCCTTTAATTTTAATTGTATTCTACATCCAAAAGAAAATAAGAAAAAAATATATAATAGTTAAAGATTAATTATTTAAAAGTAGAAATCACCTAAGTATATTTTTTTTTCCTATTTCCAACAAAATTGAGAGAAAAGATTGCATTGTCTTTTTAAAGGAAGTTGTTGGAGTCTTGTGTACACATGGTTTGAGGTTGCAAATAAATGTATCTTTAGACTGGTAAGATTGTTCTCAGTGTGATATTTTAAAATTAATTAACATAATTTGTTAGGATTACTCTAATATTATTTGGAGTTGATCTTTCAGGCTTCTTTTATTTTATAAATTATCGTAATTATTTTTATTTAGTTAATTTTTTCAAACAATAATTTATTTCAATATTACTAATTTCATTTTTCAAATGTTGTCCTATTTGGCTTTTCAAATGAGGGACATTCCTCCTTCTTTTAAATTTAAAATAATTAAACAGAATGAAAAATTGACAATTGACATCAATTAAGCAACTTATATAATCTTTTTAATGACCTAGTGGTATCAATGGACTTTTCAAGATACAAAATAAATAATTTAGTATTTTTTGTCTATGTTAAAATAATGTATTCATTAAGAAAAGAGGTGACAAATCTTCCTTATAATGAACTGTTAAAAAACTTATTTCGATTTTGATAGTGAATATCATTACGAGTATAGTTAGACTTTTTAAATTGAGTATATATTCTACTCATCATGTTTTAATATTTATTCTTGCTTAATTGTTTATTTTTATAATTTATTTGATATCTATATAAGTACAATTTTTTAATTTGATATGAAAAAAATAGTTGACGTTAATTCTTTTATGATACCATATTTATTATTGCTATTTTTATTTTTTATAGAAGCTAATATTTAAAAAGACTATAAATCTAATACGAAAATACAAGTTATACGAGGAAACTATAAATGACACAAATTTTATATTCCTTAATTATCTCAAAGGAACACAAATATCAGTTTTTAATTCATAATTATTTGGATAATATTAAAATCCATAACATTAAAAAAAGAAAGAACTGGTCCCTGCAGAGCACCGTTACCAGATCTGAACACTCATAAAGGCGGCAAGAGAGGAATATCGATGTGATGCTGCCATTATTATCATTATTCATTATAATATTTCCAGATGATTTTTATTATGAGAATTATTTCAATATATAGTGTCTGTATTTTAAATTTTTATTATGAAGAAATAGTTCATTTAAAAAGGAGTGAAGAAAATATAAATAATAAAAAAAATGAATGTGCAGAGATCCCTATTCCCTTAACTAGAGAGTGCAGAGGGCAGTGGCACATGATCGGGTTGCTGAAACCTTAATCTTCCATTCTGAATCCCAAACTCACCTTTTTCTCTGTTCATTAACTGACCCACCACCAAACCAAACCCAACTCAAACTCTTCTACTTCTGCCATACATACTCTATACTCTTCTTAACCTTTTTTGTTCTTATCATTCAAAGGTTGTTGTAGAACAACGTTGTTAAGGGTCTTGTGTAGTTTGTGTTGGGAAGTATCTCAACTCAAAAAGCTATGTACATGAAGTGCCCATCATCATTACCATAATTCACAACCCTCCCATTTCTCTCTCTCTCTCTCTCCTTAAAAAAAGCAGATTACTTTGCCTGCTATTCCGTGCAATTTTTCCCTTCTAATTTGACTTTACAATCCACAAAAACCATCTTTTAATACCATATACCAATACCATATGGCAAAACAGCAAAACCAGGTTATACCCTCTTTCATCTACGCAACATCTTCATTAACAATACAAACTTTCTTTTTTTTTTTTTTGGAAAATAAAAGTTAGAACCACCTTTTACATAATATGCTTCTATTCTTCATCATGGCTTTATTTTAGATCTTACGTTACATTACATGATTACATCACATGCATGTTTTGCGTTGCATTTCATTGTGATTGTGATCTGCGTAATTGGTGAGGGTAGATCCATGATTGGATCTGATTGGTGTTGCACATGAACATTGTTAACATTTTGCATGTGGGAGTGGACATTACAGGGCAAAGGCCAAGAGAGGGAATTGGAACTCGAAAGTGACGAGTCTGAGGCTGAGATTGAGGCCCCATTGCCTCTCACCGTGACTTCTCGGGTATGATATTGATTTTTGTGTGTGTGTGTGTGTGTGTGTGAAATTTGTGTGGTTATGATATTTGAAAAGGCAAGTGCAACTGCATGGATCGATCATGAGGAGCCCTAAGTTTGGGGAGTTTTGTAATGCAGGTTTTGTATATGTTGGGAGATATCACTGCAGGGCCTGCGTTTAAGTTCACGCAATGGCTCCAATTGGTTCGTAAACGCACTGCAAAATATCGTTCTTCTGGCTTCCCTCATCGCAGTTCCATCATAATGTCGTCTAGTTCTTGGTTAGTTATTGTTACTTTGGGGGGTCATCTTTTTGGTAAAATTTAGATACAGTTCTGTAGGTGTTTTTGGTGTTCATCTTGGTAACCTGTATTGACTTTTAATGCAAACCTTTATTATGCTGATTACCAAAGTAAAACTCTTAATTTTTATGGAAGACGCCACCAAAAATATCAAGGGAACTTAATCTAAGTTTTGTTATTTTCTTTATCTATTGGTGGGGTGGAAAGAAATTAGGGCGTGGTTAAGAAGTGAAGTGAAGTTTGTGACTGTTGCTAATGCTAATCATTTGTGGCCAGCGTTAGAGAACGGTTGGAGGATCCAAAATTGGAGCTGCAGCCTGATCAGACAGAGATTAGATTGTGGGAGAGGCTTGGGAAGGCTGCAATGATGGACATTGAGTCGAGCTCTTTTTCTTGGGACATGCTCTCTTCACTGCACCACACTGAACACAGTAGTAGCAATGAACAATCCGAAGATGAGATGAACAAAGCTCTCGAGGTTAATTGCTTTCTATAATTGTTGTGTACAAGCACTAGTACACTAAACTAAATACTTTTTTGTGGTTAATTCTTGAGGATCAAATACCAAACAGGGTTGATATTTTAGATGCCATTTGTGTATCGTGGATTGCTAACATAAGTTGCACATGTAAGCCAATGCACACAGCTCATGTATGGATATCCTTTTTGGATTTTGTATCTGTGCCCCTCATGTTTATGACTATAAACTTGATCCTATAAATTTGTTTTTGCTTAGTCAGATATGATGGATAAAGAAAATGTGGTTTTGAGCATGATGATAATAGTTAGCTTTATAAGCTATAAAGAATAGTTATTGTTTTGCTGGTGTAGCTACATCGAATGTGTATTTTCTTAATTTCTGGATTAATGTCTCCTCAGTTGTGTGCACATAGGTAACTGTAAATTCTGGAGGAGTTGTCTTCTTTGCCTTTTTCAATTTCCCTGGGAATGCTGATACTTGTCCAAAAGAAGCAGCAGCAGTTATAAAGATATCACCATCAAGAATGGCAACACAGTCTGAACGCCTTGGCTATGAATTTGCCAAGTGGTTGGGAGTCCAAACTCCACAGGTTGTTCCCTAAGGTTTAATAACACAAGCACCACATCTGCAAGCTTAGCCTAGTAGACTATACTTCTTCCATATTCATTTTCCTCTATTAATTGGAAGATGCAGGGTAGAGTCATTCACAATACCAGTTCTGAATGGCAACAAATAAAGGAAGCCGCAGAAAAAGCTAGAGAAGCAGCAAATTCTGAGGGTGATGAAATTGGTGAGGTGACATGTTTTGAACTTTTGGAAGCACTCGAGCTCAGCCGGTGTCTCTTTTTTATGAGGTATGATCCATCTGATTTTAATTAGTTCAGGTTTAACATGGAAACACAGAATACCTTTGCTTGCTTTGTCACTTCCAACAACTCTGTTTAAATGCAGACATTGCAACTGTGCTGCTTCTGATGTTTTTCATTGAATTTTGATAAGCTCAGTATTGGACTGCTTGACTGAGCTTGACACGCCTAAAGAAAATCTTTGAAATAGATTATTGTTCTTTCTCTTATACAAAAGTCCCATCACTGTGTGTGACAAAGCAAGTGTCGTTCTTGATACTTAAGTTAGTCTTGATTTCGCCAGTTTTTCAAGCATACTGAATAGAAGTAAATTTATCCTAGCATTTGTAGTAAAAGTGGAAAACCCATGAAATGTTTATTTTTTGGAAATCTTGATTGAATTCTTTATGTCCCTATTGTTCCTTTTTACCATGCTGATCATCAAAATCTCCTGGGTAGAAAACCCTAGTCTCTGGACAGAGGAAGCCTTTTATGAAGGTTTCCTCTGTTTAGACAATATCAGTTTTTGTCCTGCCAAGTCTGGTTGGAATCACGGTATCATGTTTAGAAAAGAAGATGCATAATATTCCCAGTTTAAAAAAAAAAAATGTACACAGAATATTGACTCTTGATTTTTACCACTTTTGCCACTTGATCATTTTCTGCTTCATGTATAATTATGTTTGGTTATGCTTGGACTTCTGTGGCTTCTGTGCTGTCACATAGTTAATGCAAATATGAAATCATCCGAGAAATGGTATATTCGTATCAATCTCAATCTAAGTGTTTTTGGCAAGTGGGAACCACCAAGAAATAATCATTTGATTCTTTTGTTTTTCTCTTCTACTTTTGATGGTAAGCAATACATCGATAGTCACTACCCTGATAAGAAAATATCATATTTCTAAAGCATTTATGGGCTCATCTTATAGAGAAAGCTAGTTACTAAACCCCGTTGTCACTAGTTTCTGGAGAAAACAATGAAAATCGTTAATGTGGCATTTGCAGAAAGAGAAAACATTCTTAAGAGTCAATGAATATGTCAATGACTATCATTGTTCATCTTAGTGTTATTTAAAATAGGAAAAGTGGCTATCTACAGTACAAGTGGAGAAAAAACACTTGCTGTTCTACAAAATAAATTTAGATTATTATTTCTCAAGATTCACCATCTTCTTGCAGTTATGTACACGGTTCACCCTTGCTTGAAAGCTCTACTGTATTCAAGTCAAAGGAATCTGCAGAGAGAACATCAGAAGCTCTTGGCAGGGTGCTGATGCTTGACCTTGTCATCAGAAATGAAGATAGGCTGCCATGCCGTGAGCTCAGATGGCGTGGGAATCCAGCAAATTTGTTGTTGGCCGGAAAGACTATCTGTGCAAATACAGATGTCCTAGAAGCCGCTGTTGATTCTGCAATTGACCGATATCCAAAGATGATATGGGCTCTTCAGAAAGAAAGAAGATCAACTTCAGTAGAATGCAGACTCGATTCTCACAATCCTGGCTTGATATCACATTCCTCTGATCTTTCAGATATCACGGAATCTCAAATATCTCTTGACATGAACCTTACAGGTCAAACATCTGAAGAATCAATGTCTCCAGACATTAACATAGTAGCCATTGATTCTGGTGTTCCTAGGCGACCCCCTGCTGGAAAACGTGCAAATGATCAGGTTAATTACCCCAAGTTGATTGAGTTGTTACTCAACAGTTCTGAATTTGCCTCAAACCTGATATATGATGTAACTGGAGGGAAATTAGGATGTCCTCCACAAGAAGACATGGATAAAACTGATCTACATGACGTAATGTCTGTAGTTCATGCGTTTCGTACTGGTTTCCGCGCCGCTCTCAGGGATCTGCAGGGATTTCACATATTCCTACTCACACTTCACCAAAGACTTGATACTTTGTTACGATCATTTATGAACATTATAAGTAAAATATCTTTGGGAGAATTTGACAAAGAAGATAGTGTGGTTCCTGACTCACCTTCAGTGGCAGCTGGTGGGCATTGTTCCTCTCCATCATGCAAGGAGAGGCTTGGTAATGATAACCATCATGATTTGATTGATTCAGAATCACAGAGAACTGCTTCAAAGGCATCATCTTCAGGCAACAGAGATTGCAGTGACTCTACTCCTACGTCAAGAGAAACTTGCCATGGAAAGTTCTATAAAGGAAATGGTAGTCTCCGTTTGACTACTATGATCCGTGACTTCAATAAATATGCCAAGGTTGGTCTCAGAACAAAACATAACCTTATCTTCTAGTCACATGATTTCAGTGCAGTTTTTAGAGTAACAAAATGTTTTGTGCAATTTTTCCATTTACATATTGGATAGTTCATAAACAATCAGGCCGTGGCATATTGCTTTAAAATGCAAAACTATATTACTTTATTGTATGTCTGCACATAAAATTGACCAATGTGGACAATGCTTATAACAATGTGCTCTTGTTGCTTCCACAAGTGAGAGCATAGATTTTGCACAGATTGTTTTTGCGACCAAAATGTGGGTTTTCAAATCATGCCAACAGCTCCACTCCCCACTCTACATGGGCTGATCTCATACTCACGTAATCCAGTGTCTCAGGGTTGACTGGCAAATAGGAATATAAGACTAAAAGCAACGTAATTTGCTGTTTCTTTACCATGTAAAACAGTGTTTTACCATGTCTGTTCCTTATTTTTCCACTTTTTTTAAATTGTATCATGTTTTCCAGGTTGATGCTGAATCCAGTAAAGAATTGGAACAATGGAATGAAATGCTTAAAAGTGATGCCATCAAACTATGTCAGGAGAACAATTTCAATCCAGGATTTTTTGAGGGTAGTGATAATAACTGCGTTGTTGACGCATATGAACTTAAGGTTATCTTCACTTCATTGCTTTCAAATCTGAAATATAGTAGACTCCTTTCGTTTATGAAGGATTTCCATTCATGATGACTTACCCTTTTAGCTTTCAGGTTAGACTCGAGCATATTCTCGAGAGAATTGCATTGATATCAGATGCTGCAAGTACTGAAAAACCTTCAGCGGTGACAAGTAGTCTGTTCATTGGTGGAGCATTGGCTGCAAGATCTGTTTACACACTGCAATACTTGGGAATCACAAATATTTTGTGTTTGTGTACCAATGAAATTGGACAGTCAGAAACTCAGTATCCTGATCTATTTGTGTATAAGAATTTCTCTGTGAGTCGTATTTACTTGTATTTTTCACCCTCACTTACTCTGATGTCTCATTTGCTGAAATTTATTTTTCAGGTGGTGATATTTTGACCCCTAGCAAAAAAAAAAAAAGAACATCCACTTGACAACTCAAGATATTAATATTTTATTTTTTTAACTTAAAATTCTAATACATATTAGTATATTATTAAAGAGAGTTGTCAAGTGGACATTTTCTTTTAGAGTGTCAAACTATTATTTTCCTTATTTTATATAGTTGAGCTTCTCCTTGATGTCTTTCTCTACTTCCCTTCATTGATTATCCAAGCAATCTAATTCAGGATTAATCAAGTGAATTTTACATTGGAGCCTTGTGTTCATGCTCATTTTTCACTTTAATAACTTTGTGTTAGTAATATTCATTGTCTACTACCAGTCATCCTGAATGTTTTAAGCTCCTTAAGTTTATGATGCCCATAATGATTTGTTTTCCTACTACGCCCCCAGATTTGAAAGCCCTTTGTTCTTTAAGCATGAACAAAGCAATGATGTGTGTCTTACCCCGGGCTGAAATTTAATGTAATTGTGAAGAATGAAGTGGCAAGAGTTTTCATACCATGTTAATAACCAACCAAACATCCCTCCCAACCCAAATGCTTGATTCGTTAGGTGAAAGCCAAATAATGCTATCTATCTCTGATTTGGATTGAGAATCTACCTTGCTCAAAATATCCCTAATCCTTCTGATTAACAACTGATGGAGTCGAGAAATCGATGGAGTAGATCTTGCTTTGCAATTCTCTTTTCTTTTTTCTCTTTAAATTGTTAGTATCTTCTGATCTCCTTAGCTGATAGCTTATTCTAAACTGCAAAATGTCAGCCTAGCTCTAAAGAAATAGTTCTCGAAATTTTCTTGGTTAAAAATATGATTTTCTTGGTCTAGCTGTGTTTTTTTAATATTTTTTTATTAAAATTTACTTTTAATTTTATGTTCGTTTAAGGAATGTCTTCATATTTATTTTATTCATTGTTCCTTTCTAGCAGGTATGTGACAGTGATGATTACAACATCAGCGGCATATTTGAAGAAGCGTGTGATTTTATAGATTATGTTGAACAAACAGGTCAAAGAGTTTTAGTTCACTGCTTTGAGGGGAAAAGCAGAAGTGTCACATTGGTCCTCGCATACTTAATGCTCAGGAAGTAAGTAAAAATCAAAATTATACAATAGTACATATTGTCCTCGCTTTCTCTTGTATATGCTCTACTATTCATTGAAAAAATTTATTGAAAAATAGAGTAGGAAGTTAGTCCAGAATACTCATCTATTCCTCCACGGTTAAATGGTATGAAACAGTCTAATTTGCCAGCTAGCAACCGTAAATTCATGTTCTTTGATTACTACTGCTAGTGATTGACAGTTGCAAAGAGTTTTGAACTGATTTTTTTATGGTGCAGGAAGTATACTTTATTAGAAGCATGGCAAGCTTTGAAACGAGTTCACTGCCGAGCACAACCCAACGACGGTTTTGCAAAGATCTTATTGGAATTGGATCAGAAACTACATGGAAAGGTTTCGATGGAATGGCATCAGCGGAAACCAATGATGAAAGTTTGCCCAATATGTGGGAAGAATGCTGGACTAAGCAGCAGCTCACTCAAGCTCCATCTGCAGAAATCACACAGAAAGCTGTCCTCTGGGAGTGTAGACAGCGCCATGACTATGGAAATCCAGAAAGCTTTGACAGCTTTGAAGATTAGCCGTGGAGGGAGTGTCAGCCCCACACAAAGACAATCTCATCCAATAATAGATCAATAGAAACTGTAAATCCATAGATCTTACGCTGAAAATTATCAGCAGGTTAGAATAGCGCCCAACGGGTGTTTGTCATTTAGTTTTTCTTCTATGAAGTGCAAGTGTTTGTAACGGCTGATCCATTTAATATGTTCACGAGAAAGTTAGGATGTATGTGACTGCAGTTCTGACCCAAGTTGGTAAATTAGAATCAAGCATATCCCATTCGGAGAATTTGTACTCTTGTAATTAAGAAACATACATTTGATAATTGATCATTTGTTGTCATACACTTGTTTTAAATTAAGATGTTAGACCATAAATGTTTAACTTTAAAATTTTTTGTTTTCGATAAATAAAAAGTGGTCACTACAGTAGCTATCCAAAGTAGATCGACAGACATTTTTTTTCATTCACACTCCGAACCTTGCTGTGTTGATTGATTATGAGCAAACGTGCCTTAGACTACCAAGCATTCAATTAAAAGTTTTATGTCCAATGACAACTAAAACAAACTATGACTATGTTTCTTTTTCTAAAAATAAAGGAGTACTAGCTCAGTAAAGGCAACCACGTTACACAGGAAGAGTTTCTGCTAGTGACTCCGGGGCACCACTACTACCGTTGAGCACAATCACATTACCATCAGAATCAGCATCCACTATAACTGAGTCACCCTCTTTAATCTCTCTAGCAAGCATCTTCTCGGCCATACTGTCCTCCAAAAGTCGCATGATGGCTCTTCTAAGAGGCCTAGCCCCATAACTAGGATTATATCCTTCCTCAACCACCCTCTCCCTAAATCTTTCTGTCACTGAGAGATCAATCTCTTTGACCTTCAGTCTTTCAAACACCTCCTTCAACATTATGTCAGCTATCTCCTTTACTTCCAGCTTTGTGAGTTGCCTGAAAACAATCATTTCATCCAACCTATTCAAGAACTCTGGCCTAAAGTATTGTTTCAGCTCCTCAGTCACCAAGCTCTTGATTCGATTGTAACTGCTATCCTTCTCATCATAATCAAGGTCAAATCCAATTTTACGTCCTCCTTTCTCAATCACACTGCTTCCAACATTTGATGTCATTATTAGAAGAGTGTTCTTGAAGTCCACAGTTCTTCCCTTGCTGTCTGTTAGTCTTCCATCTTCCAGTATCTGAAGCATCATGTTGAATACATCAGGATGGGCTTTCTCAATCTCGTCAAATAGCACAACAGTGTAAGGACGACGCCGAACTGCCTCAGTCAGTTGACCACCCTCAGTATAACCAACATATCCAGGGGGTGAACCAATGAGTTTGGAGACTGTGTGTCTTTCCATAAATTCACTCATGTCAAGCCTAATCATGGCTTCTTCAGAACCAAAATAGTATGCAGCCAAAGCTTTGGCCAATTCAGACTTCCCCACACCAGTTGGCCCAGAAAAGATGAAGCTGGCAATTGGTCGATTAGGATTCTTCAATCCCACCCTAGCTCGACGGATGGCCCGGCTAATTGCTTTTACTGCTTCATCCTGACCTATGACTCGTGTGTGTAATGTCTCTTCCATCTTGAGGAGGCGATCAGATTCGTCAGTTGAGACTTTCTCTACCGGAATACCAGTCCAGGAGGAGACAATATGCTGTATGTCAGCTTCAGTCACCATGGGACCTCCATCTCCTGCCTCACTTTCAGCCTTGCTCATCTCCTTGCCCTTTTCTATAAGTGTGGATATCTGGGCCTTAAGATCCATTTCTTTATCTCGTAGTTCTCCAGCCTATTACAAAATTCATAAATCATCAGCACACTAATACACAATGACTTGCAGCTATAATCAAGCATAATTGAACAAAGAACAAACCACTGCATTGTTTTAGAAATCACTTTACAATTATTTTACTGGGAGAGGGGTACCCCTCCATTCTGAGTTTACCTAAGGTAAAAACAACTTTAGAAATACTAACATTACATTCTCTCGTTGGATTTGTTAGTTGACTATAAAATTTTAGAAGTCATATCTTGGGTAAAAGCATATTACCTTTTCAAAGTCTTGATTGCGAACAGCTTCTTCTTTATCCTTTACAATTTGTCTTACCTCCTTGTCAAGCTCTCTTGCTTCTTCAGGTAACTAGATGTATTCAAATTTAGCAAAATTAGCTCTGTAACAGACAAAGGAACTCCTGGTTACGAGAAAGGTGTACAAACAATATACCTGTGCATGTTGAAGCCGAACACGGGAACCTGCTTCATCAATTAAATCTATAGCTTTGTCGGGCAAAAATCGATCACTGCAAGAGATTAATTATTTATAAGCTAGATGATACTTAACAATCAAGATATATGAAGCATTTTAGTAAATTTATAACAAATAACTATATTAAAAGTTCCAAAATATATTTAAATATTGTAATACATTCTAAAGATATAAACTAATATACATTAGAAAGATTATTATAAATTTGAAATTTTTTCGGCGACATAAAAAAAAATTGTCTACTCCAGCCTAATCAGTAAAATGAGCAAAATTAAAAATGCAGAGAGTTTAAATGACAAACCTAATATACTGATGTGACAGCTGGGCAGCAGCTACAAGTGCATCATCTGTGTATTGGAGCTTGTGATGAATCTCGTAGCGTTCCCTAAGCCCTTTCAGTATTTGTATGGTTTCATCTACAGTTGGCTCTGGCACTTTAACTGGCTGGAATCGCCTCTCAAGTGCTGGATCCTTTTCAATGTGCTTCCTATACTCATCCAGCGTTGTGGCTCCAATACACTGCATAAAAAATTTCACACACATTGGTTCAAAGTTCCAACTAAGCGACAGTAAGTGCATATAATAATTTGAGCATTACAGTAAGGTTAGTACAAGCATAAACAGGTGCCTTCAAATTTCACAGTCTACAAATACAATATTATTCTGAATTCTTATAATATTCAACCAACATTGAACTGCTGACCACGATAGAATTTTTTGAAGATAACAAACATTCCAAAACTAAATATTAAAAAATCGACATTATTTAATTCAACTACACGCCAAAAGCAAATGATCATTTATCACAATTGCTAATTGATATATGAACTAACCACATCTATTAAATACAGTAAGTTTTTAACTGCTAACAATTTAAAAAGAAATATTGAACAACCAAAGACTAGGTATTCCTTTATCTAAAACATAGACTTGCACATATAGCCTAAATGTATGATTATTGACCAGCGAGTCAGTAACACAGAATAGAACAAGGCATCTTATCCTTTAGCACTTATGTTTTAATAGCAACACAAACTCAATTCTTTCTCCACCCCTTGAACAAATTACAGAAATTGATTTTGATGTCAAAATCAAAATAGCAATACATGGACTAGGAATTCTTTTCTCTAAAACATATATTTGCAAAAATAGCCAAAACATACGATTATTGACCAGCAAGGTAGCAACACAGAAGATAACAAATTTTTTATCCTTTTGTATTTTTTGTTTCAATGGCAAATGTCAATGGAAACACAGACTCAAATGATTTTGAAGTCTAAATCAAATGGCAATACATTTTGAACATGATGTGAAATTATTACCTGCAGTTCACCTCTGGCAAGAGCAGGCTTTAGTATGTTTGCAGCATCAATTGCCCCCTCAGCTGCTCCAGCTCCAATTAGAGTGTGTACTTCATCAATAAAAAGTATTATCTCATCACTTTGTTTGATTTCCTCCATTAGTTTCTTCAATCTCTCCTCAAATTCTCCACGATATTTAGTTCCAGCTACCAGTAGACCCATATCAAGGGTTATAACCTAAATCATGCAGAACAAAGATTTCATGTCATTCAGAACTCCCAGAAGTATAAACACCCAAAATCCAAGAACATTAGTCGACACGTATGCAAAACATCATGCTAATAAATGATAAAAACTGAAGCAGGGTACTAGAATAAGGCTATATAGAAGCAAGAAACTTTTCTGCAGTTAACATGTAAAATACTCCAAGTAAAAAATAGAAGAAATAAGATATTGTTTTAGAATGAATCACTTTACATAGATTCAGCAAAACGAACATGTTTATATACTTTACAACAGTATAGCATTGAAATTAAAATAGTAAATCTACTGAATTACAAATACAATTTTATAGACCACAGGGATCAAATAATTTCTACTAACCTTCTTTCCCTCTATGGTTTCAGGAACATCACCATTTGCAATCCTTTGGGCAAGCCCTTCAGCAATAGCTGTCTTCCCAACCCCAGGTTCTCCAATAAGGCAAGGATTATTTTTGGTACGGCGACCCAAAATTTGAGTGACACGTTCAATTTGTGGCTGCCTACCCACGACAGGATCCAATTTTCCCTATAATTTAGGTTTTGAGAGAGGGAGGATCAGTAAGAAAAAACCACAGAATGAAAGCTGATATGCCATTGGCATGAAAAAAACTAAGAACTGGCAGTTACCTCTTCAGCTAGCTTGGTCAAATTGGTGCCATACTCCTCCAAAGTTGGCATCTTATTGTTACTACTACTTCCAGGGCCAACAGTAGCACCAACACTGTCAGCACCCTCACCAACCATGCGGATAACCTGTAACATCCAGTGAGAATACAAGAATGATTTTACACACAAATTAAGATAAAAACATATTCGATACATGATATAAATAAGTTAAAAATAAATCATAATACAATACAAACCTGAGCACGAATATTGTTTGGATCAGCACCCAAATTTTCAAGAACACGTGCTGCTACACCCTCACCCTCTCGAAGAAGACCAAGAAGCAAGTGCTCAGATCCAATATAATTGTGACCTAAAAGTTTCAAGGAGTGAGCTACATTCCAGATTGGAGTCCATTTAAAACTGCATCTAGTTCAGGATCCTTTCCTTCTCTTTGTAACAAGCTCTATGATGGGTAGTTTTGAATCCTCTTTATCAATTTGTTCTTTTATTATAAATAATTAAAATGTAGTTGACTCGATTAAAGCAGATAAAGGCACAGGAATAAATATAATCATACCAAATCACTTCTATCTTTGTTAATACAATAAACGACAAAAGAAACACATGAAAACTAGAGATAAATAGACAGTTTGGAAAAAAAGGAAGAAAATTCTAGACAATGCAAATATTTTTATTGTAATTAAGCAATAATAATCACAAAAGAACAGATAAAGGCAAAACAGCATATACCCAGTTGGCGAGCTTCCTCCAGTGAGAGTTCCAAAACACGTTTTGCACGGGGAGTAAATGGGATCTCAACTGCAACAAATCCACTACCCCTTCCAATTATCTTTTCCACTTCAACACGAGCATCCTTCAGGTTAATTCCCATTGACTTCAGCACCTTAGCAGCAATACCAGTGCCTTCACCAATAAGACCCAATAAAATTTGTTCTGTTCCGACAAAATTATGTCCCAGCCGCCTAGCTTCCTCCTGGGCTAGCATAATTACTTTGATTGCTTTCTCCGTGAAACGCTCAAACATCGCTTTAGGTACGCATCTTTTAGCCCTTTCGCGACGGGAAGAAGTTGAAGTCAACATCTTAGAAGGCAAACTTTGTCGAGGTCTCGAAAGAAGATCCAAAGTGTTCACAGTACGCAGTCCAGAGAAACTAGACATTCTCGATGCAGGCGTTCGTAAGCTACTCATCATTTTGACAGATCTTCTTGATTTTCCCGAACCCTTATGCTGCCCATGCCTTTGCCCAATCAGTAGGCCAGGCATACCAATAGATTGAGCCAAAACCCTAGCCATTAGTCCTATATTGTTCCCTGCACTTATTAACAAAACAAATCAGCTGACAGATAACAAAATGCAATCAAACAACCAAAAGCGCTGGTTTCAAGATACCACCGAGAAGGACAAGAATCCAAGGTCAAGAAACCAAGACAATGAAATGAAAAAACAGCAAGTCATAAATCAAAGAACCTACGGATTGAAAACATATTGAATAAGAAAAAATGGGGAAGAAAAACATTCGAGCAAACACATGGGGCGCTACTTGTTCAGAATAAAATTAATCATTTACGATGAAAAATAAAGCATGCAAGCAAGCATCTAGGGCCCTAAGCCATAAGGGAAGAAAAAACTGAAGAATAAAGGAAACGGGCAGTGACAGAACTTGGCAGCTCCAAAACCTAATTGAAACAGCCTAAACCCTAAACAAAAGAAGAAAAGAAAAGTGATAAACTCACCGGAAGCGAGACGATTGACTTGTAGACAGGAAAAAGGAATAGAAGAGAAGGGATAAGAAGGGGAAAAACTGGAAGATTAGAAAGAAGAAAGAGACAGTTATAGAGAAGGCGTGGTTGGGCGAAGAGGAAGGAAGAAGGTAATGAGATAGAATGACATGTATATATACATATATACATGTATTTATACGATGCGATGTTAACGTACCTTTGCCTAGACGGATCTGTTTTCTACGATGTCGTTTCTGGTTTCTCGAATGCACCAGCAACAGCTACTTCCGATTTATCTCACCTATATCTTTCTGTCTTTGTACAATTTGGTCTCTGAGTATTTATAAATCATCTCCTAATTTATAGATAAAAGTTTATGTTCTGTCTTTGCATCGAAACATATTTAATTTAATATTCATAAAAAAAATACATTTTCCCTTTCTTTTGCTATGGTTTTTTTTTCAATCAGTTTTACCTGTCCAAGAATTTTTTTTGTAAAAGATGATTACTTTTCCATATTTAACTGTTACTTTATTTAAAGGTAATCACTAGTTCTATTTACGCAAAGCGTTTTAAGCTTTTAGATATTAACTAACGATAAAATACTTAAAATTTTAGCAAAATAACAATGGTTTAGATAATGCGTTTAATATATATATTTATTTATGTAACATCCAAAATACATATTAAATGTAAAGTGTTATTGTTTAAAAAATGTACATAGTATTAATAATACAGAAATATCACGTATTAAGTATATTTGTTGATATGACTAAAATTATTATATCAATATTAAATTGTGTATAGTTATTATAGTTTACAACAAAAAAAAATAAGGATAACTAATGAAATAAAAAAAATCAGATAAATGAAATAAATAAATTTATAGTTCATGTATAAACATTTATACCAAATTCATATGTTAATTACTAAATTTTAATTTCATTTTAATATCAATATTAATAAACCGTACATATAATATAGATCCATATACTAATGAGACATCTTTTGAAAGATTCGTATTAAGCAGACTCTATCAAATATTAATATTTAATCCAATAACTAAGACTTAGATTATTAATGAATCTAAAATAAAAGATTAAAATAAGTTTAAACATCCAATACCAAGTGTCTACTAATAATTTCAATAATTTATATTATCAATGAAACTTTAGTATCTTTATTAAAATATATACATTATCCTAAATATATGATTTAAATTTTATACTCATTTCAGTATTTACATTAAGAATATCCAAACATAATCAAATTTTATTATATAATATAATAACATGAAATGATTATTTTTCTAAAATAATCCTCAAATATCGATGACCAAAATTAAAGAAAAAGAAGAAAAGAAAAGATCTTTAAACTAAATAAAAAATTACTGTTTAAAAATCTTATCAAATAAAAATATTTTTTGCCTCTTGATTACTGAAAGATGTGATGGGATCCTGAAATGAATCAAGTATAAAGAGGGGAACTTAAAGAAAAGAAAGAGATAATTTGAAAAAAATAATAATTTGAGAATTATAGTGGGAGAGAGAAATATATGACTATGTGTTTCAAAAGACTTTTATATATATATATATATATATATATATGTAAGTCATTAAACTTAAAACTTTTGTATATAGTTTTTCATCATAAAATTATTGTCGAGACCACATATATCATTTGTGGACTTTAAGTGTTTTAAATTGTTAATTATTTCCTTAAAAAATAGTATTAAAAGTACAAGATATGCCATTATGCTCAAAATAAATCATTTAAAAAAACAATTAAGATTGAAATGCATATATCATGATTACATAAATGTCTTCTAATTTACAAGTAATATGTTAAATTAAAACATGTTCTAATAATATTGAAATGGTAAAAAGACAAGTCATAACTTTAAAATCTTTATAATTACGAGATTAAGCCTTTGATTTGAAATTTTTGTTTACTTTTCATAAAACTAATCTTTGATTTACCGGTATCCTACCACAATACTTCTAATTGATTTTAACATAATAAACGATAACAAAACACGACCATAATAAAACAAAAATAACATTATCCACAAGTGATTTGCATTAAAGTTCTTACAGGTAACAAATAACTTAAAATAATACAAAGGAGTAAAACAATTTAATTTCCAGTTTAGCCAGACAAACTAATATGAATTAACATTATTTGATAATTTCATCTTCGAATCCATTACATAATCAATTCAATAAACGAATAGAACAAACTATGACCCCATGTTATAGTTTAACCAAGCCAATTCTTAGAACCTCCATCGTAGAAGTTATTTCTATAATCAAGTAACATAAACACATTGGACGAAAACTAAGTATATGCAAATTTTTCAATACCTTAGAAGGAAGAATTCTAACAATTTTCAAGATGTCATTACGGAATATTGTACATAATGAATCCAATTCAAAATATCTCAAATTCAATAAGAAGATTTCGAATTCAACTCAAACCAACCCTACCCAACTTATATACAAGTTTTATTTTTTGGTATATTTATGAGGTGTGCCTCTTTCTCAACGAGACAAGTGTCTATGATTAAAAGGAAGACAAGATAATGATTATGTTAAAGTTTTTCCCAAGAAATTAGTCTTAAAAATGGTATGGTGGACAAGGAAAAGTGGTTATGATGGTAGTAGAAGCAAATGTAAATGTTGAGGTTGAGGAACAAGTCTAACAACAAAGGTGGTATTAGAGTATCTTCAGTGTAAACAACTCATGAGTTGCTCCATATATTGGAAAATGTGATTTTTTTTTTTATCCCTACTATTACATTATTGTTAGGCACTTTGTTCTCAAATTTGTTTCAATGAGAAATAACTTCAAAAAATTCAAAGTAGTTCATACTTCTACATTTTTTTCATTTAGATTATTATGGTACATAATATTGAATGATGGTGATATAGAAGAATAAAACATTGTCTTTTATTCTTAAGAAACAGTTGATTGCAGAAAACTAAGTAAAAATTTAAACAACTCCAACTGTCATGCCAAGAGGCTCCAGCATAAAAGTTGTTTCAAGCAACAACTGCTTAGCCTAAGCATCGTATCCTTGGAGATGCTCAGAGAGGCAACGAGGGAGGAGGTAGAGATGATGAACCAAAAGGAGAAAGAAAATATTAAAAAAAAAAAAATGATTTGGTACAAACAATGCATCATCTCCTAAGAGGGAAAAGACCTTTTGTCAGGCTCCATTTCCTCATTTCTCAGGCTTTCCAACAACTTGGCTGCACTTCCCATCCTCACGAAAAGTAGCCATTATTAGTACACTACCTATAACCATTATTAGGAAAATTCCTACCAATAAATTGGAATGATTTAGTTGAAGGATTTAAAATAAATAAATAAGCAGATTACGGTTGCATGATGTGTCTATAGTCGATCTAATATTCTCGAGTCTAAGGCTGATCAAGAAAGAAAAAAAAAAGGCATTATGTCCAAATCAGTCTAGCTAGCTAAATACATTATGACAGAAGGTATCAAACTGGAGCAGAGTTCCCGGAACAACCGGTGGAACTTAACAGACACGCGATAAGAACCTCCACTTAACGGGTCCAAGTGAACATAATATCCCTAAAACGGGAAGAAGGGAAAGGAATAGATAACCAGCTGTACATATCCAAAGATGAAAAATGGTTGAAGCAAAAAATGTATATACTCCAAAAGTTGTTGTTCAGGGTTCTTCCTTCACAAAGTAACTCTGAGGCAAGGAAAATTCTTCTTCGTGAGTAAGCAAATCAATCTCATCGTCATCTGTTTTCTGGGGAAGATAAACCACTACATTTTATCAGCTCTCAAAATCCACGGCACAATGTTAAAATAACACAAACCCACATCTTACTTGAGGGGTAGCTAGATGAATGGGAAGAAACACAACTTAATGATAACATACCAGCATTTCTATGTTGTAGAACCGATCCAACAATTGAAGAACCTCCTCAGAAGAAAAGTGTCTGTCAAACTTCCTCTTTAGAAATTCCATCAGACCATAAAGGACAAAGTGGCGATGTACTCCTTCGTGAAAGCAACATTAATTGTAAGCATTAAATTTGATGAATCTTGATCCAACTAGAGTTAACTATCTAACAAGGAAATACTTTATAAGGATAAAGTGATCATCCATGACCCATATTAGCATAACACTTGATAAAAATAAGAAATGCAAAGTATCAAATAACAGCTAAACAAGCAGCAATTACATGTAATGGGTTCATAAAGTGCAATGCAGTGATCGCTACAAATGCTTACTTTTTTCTTGAAAGGTTAGTGCACAAATTTGACAAAAGTTTCTCAATCAATGATGGTAAATAATTGATTTTTAACCATATTACTTGTTACATAGTGTTCAAACCAGATATCACTTCCAGCAGAAACGGATAAAATTTTACATTTTCTCAATTACAAAACCTCAAAGTAAACAGTACCACCGCAGGAGCTTAATGCAGTATGCCTTGGCCTCACTTCAATTAACACAAAGCATCTTTTCTTTGCGATCCCCTTTCTAGATCATAAATGTATAGTCAAGAAAACATGCTCAAGATACAGAAATCACTCTCATTATTTAATTTGAAATTCAGTATCACTATTATTAAAAAGGATTTCAAGCATATAAAAATATCTTGTAAATCAACTGCCAAGCATTCCAAATATATGCATTCTATAATTAAAAAACAAATGCATTAGTATCTTGTCCAGGAACAACACAGAAAGACAGTTTGAAGTTGTCACATCACTGGAACAACTTTTTATTGTTTAAAAAAATGTCACATTCTATATGTTTTTACTGAATAAAAAATAAAATACAAAAGTAGTAATCAAAGATAAGGCCATCACCCTTTATCTCATGAATCTGTCATTTAGATAAATTGAAAATTGAGTAACCAAATTGCAACTTCTGCAGTTCTTGTAAAAACTATACGTATCAAAATATATCTTAAATAATCAATTTTAGGAATTATTTATAAGGGCTCAAATTGAGAAGATGACCCCCTCCCCGAAGTTAAAAAACAATTTTAACTAAAACCCCACTTACTACGAAGTGACACAATAGCAAATCCCATGATTTGGAAGTTGGCACTACAGTCCACAAAAATGTGAAGTACCAACTTCAATTGGGGACAAGAAAGTGTAGATATCAAACGTCTAGTGATGTTGCAACTTCAATAGTTTTCTTTCTAGTTAGACAACATTACTAATTATGTACTGATATTTTCCAGTTCAAAATAACAAATTGTATTTTATATTCACTTCCGAATATAATTAAAGAAAATAGGCTATGTACTGATAATGTAAAGCATATTTACACTATCATTCAATAGACAAACCACCATGTATGGTAAGTTTGTTGACTTTTACAATAACTACCTTAAAAGTCATACCAACAATGATTTATGATTGGTTGGCTGACAGTGTAAACAGTTTATACTAACAGTCCATAGTCATTAAACTCATTTAATTACATATAATTTTCCACCCACATTTCATTTTGGAAAAGAAAAACATTATTTTTCCTTTTCACTTATCAATAAGCAAAATGGTTATATCAAAATCATCCATAATCTACAAAGAATTATGTGTGCATGTGCATGTATGCACAACATGCGTGTGTATTACCTTGTAACCTCATTGGAGGGTAAACCTCAAGAGCTTCCAACAATCTCAGCTCCAATTCAACCTGTGATTGCTCCTGTCACCATAACCAGATGTCAATTCCAAACCTGAATTCAAATTTCAAAGAGAGATAGGGAGACAGAGACCTTGGGGAGAGAGGAAGCAGAGGAAGGAGGAGGTTTGCAAGGAGAGTGGACGGACATGCCATCTTGTTCCTCCTCTTTGGGTTTCCCAGCTCTTCCACCACTGCTCATTTGTGTCTTTATATGCTGATCACAACACAGATTACATGAAGATAGGAATATCTCAGATTGAAACTGCAGCAAATAGAAATAAAAAGTTGGAAAGAGAACATAATTCATAACTTCAAAAAGGCAGTTGGACAGTGCCAATCATCATGACCTTACACCTTGTGCATTCACGTAGTGTAGCAGGATAGAATGTACAAGTTAGTAATATCAAGCTTATTAGATTTTAAGTTGTTAATTGTGTGAGTAACCAAAGCTAATTAGTATATGGCAGAGCCGGCAGAGCACATGTTAAACTGAGGAATTTGCAATTTATTCACTCCCTGGCCTGCAAACATGTCTGGCATACATTTTGAGAATGTGGAAATTGGCACACATTGTATTCAGTGTTCTGTGTTTCACCAATTGGAATAATATTCATCCCTTTTTTATAAGTACAGAACTCATTATAGCATCTTAAAATAAGATTGGTAAAAACCAACCCCATAGCAGTTACAATAAAATCTAAGAAAGAAAAGTGAATCAAAATAATTGAATTGTACAATGCCATGCACGGTAGAATAAATTGTAACGGGCACATACAATGAACTACAAGCTCTTCCCAGTTTTGTTTGAGCAGAAAGGAGGATGCATTATGTAAAATATGAGAAATTGATTACATTGGACAAAGGGATAAACGTAACCAAAAGTATATATTATAGACACAAAACTCTATTTTGTTCTAACAGTCCAAAAGGGATCATCATTTGACCTGCATCAATAATTACACATATCAGCAGCAAATAACCATCTTTTGTCAGGCCAAGTGGCAGTGTATAGGCATAGTTTTCGAAAGCATTATTGGTGCTGAATTGGCCACGGTGTATTATATCATCGTTACTGCAATTTGTGATAAAGGTTTTACCTGACGTGCATGGTTTTGAAAAAAAAGGCCTATGATCGTTATTGCGAATGCGATTTCCGCCACAACGTCAAGGTATTTGAACTGCAATTGCAATCACAACAACCGAATTTCTCCACAATTTTCTACAATAACAAGAACCGCAAAGAAAACGCGCACCCATAGTTCAAAACCTCACTCATAAGTGTGATCAACTTCTCAAAAATCACAGTCTAATTGGCCAATGTAGGGGTTACCCTTTGCTTCGCAGAAAAGGGAAATATAATTTGAAAAGGAAAAAAAAGAAAAACAGATACAAGAAGCAACAAGAAAAAAAAAAAAAAAAAAAAAAAAAAAAAAAAAAAAAAAAAAAAAAAAAAAAAAAAAAAAAAAAAAAAAAAAAAAAA
>Ga0099825_1000343_pt1 | contig 46411 bp, 14 predicted proteins | sample SiratroredBW_FD_76838 | JGI IMG/M metagenome (GOLD analysis project Ga0099825, IMG submission 76838) | Root nodule microbial communities of legume samples collected from California, USA - Siratro red BW | ecosystem: Host-associated > Plants > Roots > Nodule | place: USA: California | collected...
ACACATAATATATCACAAACAAACATCTCTCTATAGAAATCTTTAAATTCTGATATATAAAATACAAATATATATATATATATATATATATATATATATATATATATATATATATTTATATTTATATTTATAAGCATGCTTGCTCAGAAGCAAGAAGAACAGAGCAAAAGCACTCTCACCATCCTAGCAGAACGCATCTCCATCATAAAAGCTTCCTGTGAGTTTCTAACTGGCGGGTCATTTACCTGCAAGACTGCAATGTTAAGTACAAATAACAAGAACAAACTTGACATTATGCTCATAATTTTAGTATGTTAACATATTGAAGACATTCCTGATTGTTTACCCTGGGATCAGAACCCGGCTTAGGTCAGCTTAAAAACTAAATCATCCATAATCCAAGTAACCCCATGTATGCACAGAGGCTGTTAGCACACACCAGCGCATTGATGAGCAGGAAAGAGTGGATGAATAGTGACTATGAAATAAAAGAAACATTGTCTTTGCTAACATCTAGAAGAGAAAATTTAAACAAGAAACTAGTCAATTGGTAGAGACCAACTCACCATCTTCATGAAATCACAAAATCACACAATTTCCTTTTTCAAAGGTTAACCAACTCGGAATAAATTTGTTACTGTCTTCTCGATACATTATGTTTATCTTATAACCAAAATCCATCCCAACCTCCTAATAGCCTCCTACTTGGGCTATGGTAGGCACAAAAAAGAATAAAATCATAACAGAGCCTCGATATAGTTTTGGTCTCCCTTGATCATTCCTTAAGGGCAACTTATCATTATTTCAGCCTCTAAATGGATAAGAATATGTACGGATAGGCGTTTGGGACAGCCAAACTGACATTGAGGGTACTAAATGCAATTTACCCTAAAAGGAAAACATTAATATTTGATTCTGTCAAACGAAACTTGTCTTGCTCATAACTACACGCTAGCAGCAAAGCAACACAACACATCTTCGAGTTGAGAGAGTTTTGCAACAAACTCACTTTCAATATAAGTTTCTCAGCATAAATCACATCACTTCAATATCATTTTCAACCAAAGTCGATTTTGTGAAATTAAATTCATCAACGATTGACTCCTAAATGTTTACTCAAATTTCCATTCACATTACAGTGACCAAACCTATCAAACCGTTTCTCACCATAATTGGTTGTGAAACAAAAATTCAAAAGATTTCTCATCTTAAATTGCACTCTATTAGACAAACAGTTTCACTCATCCTCAATGTCACCCAATGTTATTAAGAACATCTGCAACCTTTGTCAGTGTTTTTACTCTCCACAACAGTAAATTACTGCAATTTTAATGACATTGTGATTTAAAATAAGTAAAGAAGAAAGAACAAATACCCTAGCAACGTTGACGAGGTGGCTAAAGTTATCAACGATATTGGCAATATCGCCTTCGACTCTTTGCAACAGCGTCTTCTGCTTCTGGGCTGCGGCTGCTGCTGCTGCCGCAGTGGGTCCACTTCCGGCACCGGCGCCACCTCCTAACCCCGCTGCTCCACCTTTGTTCATTCTCTTTCAATTAGTATTTACTTCTCAGCGTGGCAAAAATGCCTAAGATTGGGAAGACGGAAAACCCTTCAACTGTGTCTGACGGGTCTTACTCACTACAAGGGTATACAACTAACTAGGGTTAAGAATTTTCAATTGCAATTTTTTTTAGTTTGTCTGTTCAATATTTTAAAATAGATATTATAAGATTTAATAAGTATAATTAAAAATAAAATTGACTGGGTATTAAGATAATGTAGCAAACTGTAAAATATATACAATTGGATAAACATATAAATTATGTAATTTTATAGATGATTGTGAATTTATAGATGATTGTGAATTTATAGAATTAAATAAATTGTTTTATTTATTTTTATATAATTTTATAAAATTTATCATAATTTTGTTTAAATTTTTAATTTTTTAAATTTATTATATAATTTTATATAGCTTATTGTATAATAATTTTAAATTTATATGAATTATGAACGTATATAGTTATGTACTTTATATGATTTATAATTTATAATTAATTTATTTATAATAAATAATAAATTATATAATAAAATAAAATGTAAAAACATGAAAAAATATTTAAGAAAAAAAGAGTTGAATTATATATTTAAAATTTTTGAAATTTTTCACAAACTAATTTATGATAAATAAGAGCAAACAAAGTTTAATCTTCAAATAAGTAAACTTTCCTAAAAATAACATATCAATAACATATAATTTTAAAAAAAATAAAAACCGAGCTATGTTTATATAATAAGATGTTTTATATTATATATTAGTTTGTCCAAAAACTTAAAGTATGTTTAATTGTTACTATTGATTAATCATAAAATATTTTTTAAAAAACGGTCATTCCTAATCAAAGATGTGATATAAACTGTTACAAGTTTGATATCTAAAAAGAAAATAATGTCTTAAAAAATACAAGATAAGAAACACTTATTTTAGAGTCTTAACAAACATGTTAATATTATAAAGGATTCTTAAACATTATAAGAGCTTATTATCATTGTTGTTATAGTGAGTTAACAAACATATTAATGTTATAAAGGATTGTTAAACATTACAAGAGCTTATTATTATTATTGTATAATGAGTTTCTTATTTTTTTTTTTTTTTTAAAGAAGCCTTACCAATTTTTTTGAGTCATTATAAAGTAACTTATTCTTCTTTGTCTTACTCAGTTTTAAGCTTGAATATACATTAAATGCAATATTTATTAAGCAATAGTAAATATACATATGATATCTTCTTTAGATTACCTTTGTGATAGGTGACATTCATCACACCCAAGTCAAGTAGCTTCTTTTCATAGTTGATCAAAGAGAAGGACCACACAAGGCTAATTGCCTTTGTAGGTCTGTTTTCCCCAATTTGAATGGAACATTTTAAGTGCACTTCTCCACTACAAAAATTATATCTAATTGTGCCTAAAGATTTTTTTTTTTAAATATTAGATCTGATATTGGAAAATCTGCAACTTGATTTCTAGCTGGTTGATAAATTTTACACAGATATAAAATTCAATTATATTATAAAATTAAAAAACACAAAATCAACAGTAATAAATAAAAGAAAATACCAATATGTAGTTAGAAGCGAACATCTCTCCACCCCTTAACCAGACTATTGATCTCATCCTTAGTCACCATAGAACCACAAATTGTGCCACTAGCTCATATGTGACTGAACAATTGGTAACTTTTCACAACCATTTTGCAATTTATAGTGCACCCTTTTTGACAATACATCAAAACCTCTACATAGGAAAAACATGATCCTGGTTGAGATAATAATTCAACCTTGACCTCAGCTTAGCTTTATGTGTGAATGGTTATCATTAACCCTACCTCCTCTGACCTTTTTTCAGTACTCACCTCTCATTCCTAACATGCCTAACACTTGCAATACCTTCATATTAAAAGCACAGCACTGAAAAACTACCTTTGACTTCAAGTTTGTTATGTCTACACACTATTTAAGTCAAGGAACAATTTGATCCAAAACACCAAGGACAGCATATTAGTGCTTTTTTCTCTATTGTTTAACAACCTAAGGAATACAAAGAACAAAAATGTATCTGACACCATCATTCTACATATTGCAGAGATTCATTTAGAATTAGTAAGTAATTCTATCTCATGTGAAACTAGTCATATCACATGACAGTTCTGTTTACTAAAAATATTTCTCTTCACTGTTCAACCACACGAACTATGCAGTTTGCACAAAATGATCAACATCAATTTGATTTAGTCGCACAATCAAGAGCTGACCGGGATGGATTATCATATCTAGATTTTCATCGAAGTCATGGGAGAACAGTGCACTGATACCATGTAATCAGTGCTGCCAAAGTATGACCAAACATTAAGAATAGGAAAATCTTGTTTAGGCTTTTTCTGTAGTTAAGAATAGTTTCTCTTTGGTCAATCTAAATACAATAGTTACTTACAGTCCAATGAACTTGTAATTTATTCCAATTCCACCTCAAAATAAGTAAAACACAACAGTTTCTTTCTTCCCACTCTAACAGCAGTGTATATACTACTATCCTCTTTCGAGCTCAAATTTCCTTCATAACTTGCACTGGCCAAAAACCTAACCTTTCCACTTATAAACAAATCAAAACCCACTTTACAGTTCACTGTGCAAATTACTTGACAACACAGATTTTCCCCACTAAGAAGGCATCTCATACACATCCAACTTCAGTCTGCAAGTAACAAACCCTTTATTGACCTGTCACAACTAGAATTCCACTGCCTAATACAAATCACAAAACTTTCAAGAACTCATGCGACACCTCCCTTGTTAACATAAACTGCTTAGAAGCAGAAGTTTTTGCCATCACTAGAACCCAATAAACCAAAGACAAACCAAAACCCATTTCAGAATTCACCCCCCAGAATCACCTAATACCATAACGGCATCAATTTCATAACCTCATCAATTTCTTTCCCCACTAAAAGTACATTTCCATCCTCACCCACCACACTCCACAAGCATCAAACCCTCTTACAAATTCAATGCAACAAAGATATGTCCATCATCCTTCAAATTTTAGATATTGAGAGCTTGGTCTGTCCCTTCCCCCGAAACCCCCTTCAAAAAAAAAAAAATTGCTCCCCCCTCTTCCTCCTCCTTCTCATATTTTTTTATTCTGCTAATAACTGCTTAGAGGCAGTTATGCTTGCCCTACTAATATCTGCTGACTACTAAAAAAATTCAGTCCTACTAAAATGCATAAATCCTGGTTCTCCTCTTATAATATTTACTTACAAGAGCCCTAGCATCATCATTGTCTCTAAGATACAGAAAGCAAAAAAAAATATATAAATCCAAAAGAAAGGAATCCACTAAAGCGTTGATCATAAAATAAAATGTCCACTAATTTCATTTTTATATTTCCACATAGCAAGTTCCCTATAGACTGTAGAATTTCACTTCTCATTCTTTGAACTTCCAACATCATTGCAATGTTCTACAAATCACGTGAACCTTTTTAGGTTATCTGTTACTTGGCTGCCAACAACAAAAAGAACAACCAATCAAATGGTTGTAATCCCTTACAGAAAAGCAACCTCCAAGGGCAAAGGCACCATATAACTTATAAGACTGTATAAATGAGTATTAGGGCCCCAGCTGATATAAATTTTACTTTGGCAACCACTACAAGTTCTATTTAATCACTTGTATAATTGACTGTGTAGGATGACAGTAGAAAAACCAGGATTTCTCAATAATTCAAATTTTACATACCGCTCAAATTAACAATCAATATTTCATCAGGAAGACATCTACATGTTGTAGCCGGGGAAAATCTATAGACTGGCATCACATACATCAAAATTATTGCTCAAAGAAATTGAAGCATGTGTCTCTTCAAATGGTAAGTAGCACATTGCAAGAAATTCTGAAGCCCCATACAATAAGAGATTTGTACATTTTAGATGGGACTCAGGCCTAGTAGGTCCAATGCACCGATTTAGCTGTTCATTGTTAGAATCATAAGCAGATATGCATAAGATCCTGTTGTTGTAATCATACAAGGATGACCGGTGGCCAACACTCACGTATGTCATGTTGGCTGCTGCAATCTTTTGATACAAATGAACCTGTAAGCAAAAGCACAAGAAAATGAACTTTAGCACCACGACATGCTCTTCTGGAGGGATGTATAATAATGACAAGGTTAAAAAATAATGACAATGATAATAATATTTTGAAGGGATGCATAATAATGATAATGTTCAAAACATATACTCTTATGGAGCCCTTTATAATATCACTCTAGTATGTTTAGTTTTTATCGAGCTTTTCCATAAAACCTTTTTCAGTCAAAAGCTCTTTCTTCGCATCATTTTTTATTCTATGTTTTTCTTAATCCTAATCCAAATATGTATATAGCCAGCAACTGTGGATCTTGACTAATAATTTTGGAGGAGTTCAAATAATATACTTGAAATTTATATATATTATCATTGTCAATAATAGAACTATAACTGTAAAAATGAGTACTAAATTAATAGAACTATAACTGTAAAAGAAAATCACACATAGTTTGCCCTTCATTACTTCAAATTATTGAATTCATCAATAATTGAATCGGACCAAAAATTTTAGGTTACCAAAGGAAAATCTATGATAAATAAGTTACACTTAAAATTTGTTTATTATGAAAACATATGACAGTTAATATTTCATTTTATGTTCCTAAAAGAATTTCCATACAAAGTATAAGAATACTTAGTTAGAGCATAAGAACTTGAAAAAGAAGACAAGGTATAGCTATTCAAATTCTTATACTCCAAACATTCTCTGGATACGCAAAAAGGAATTCCTTTTGCAGACGAAACAGTAAAAGCTCGTGTATAAGCATAATATACTATGAAACTAATATTTCATCGACAATTGGGGCAATAGAGAGTTACCCTTTTCTTTTTCAGAGGAAGACATGAGTAAACACAATGAATTTTTGTTTTCCTTCATTTTTTTCTTTAGAAATGGAAGAGAACAAATGAGAACTAAGTAGAAGCAATAAAGGTTAGTTGCAGTGATTTTATTCGGAGAGTAAGTATTCTTCTTATGTATTAACTCAAAAGTGTCTCTATTAGGATCTAGTAATTACACAGGGACATCCATATTCACGCATGAGTGAGAATGTTGACTATGGTGCACAGATGTCTGGAAATTTTTTTTCCTGTTTTTTCTTCTTTTACTTGATGGGGAGATATTTTTTTATTTAGGCATATGTTTTGATATATATTATTATATGGACTTAGGAATTCAACAGTACCTCATTGGCCTCATCAAGTGCACTTGTAGCCTCATCCAGTAAAGCTAATTGAGGCTTTGAAAGCAAAAGACGAGCAAATGCAAGGCTTTGCTGTTCTCAGAAAGAAAGGACACTAGACCATTCACGTGTGGAATCTAAACTGAAACGAGCCAATAAATGTCCAAGGCGTACATCCTCTAATACCTTTACCAGTTTATCTGTTGTTGGCTTCATAGGCTTATCAATTGTATTATCCGAGTTTGGCAAGTTTGTCAAGAAAGGAAGCACATCTGCATAACAATTTTCAACACTCAATCAGCAAAGCTTACACAATTTCAGCCAAACTACTAAACAATAACAGGGATATAAATTAGGAAGGATTTTTCTATTTAATCACATTAAATAAAAGTATCTTTTTCCAGCATCATCTGATCAAATCAGCTCATTCATAACAATGTGGTACAATAATACCCTTAATAAGATGAATTATAACAATTTAGCAATTAGTACCTGTAGCACCTTACAAATCAATGCAAAAAATTGATCACTTTGATATTATTTGTTCACCTGATTATAAAGTCAGGACTCTACATGAAAGGGAAACAGATACATAAGAACACTGTACATAGATCTGGATTGATGATCCTTAAAAAAAAGGGATTGATTTTTTAGATAACAACCAAGATCAAACTGTCTGACCAACAGCTAACATGCAACTAAAAGGGACTACGTTTGCAAGATTCTAGACAGCTCCAGATCCCTTTCACCGAGGGCAATGAAAGTTCAGTTTTCAAGAATTGTTTCTTTAATAGGACGAAGGTTCATACAATTTCAAACCATGCATCTTCAGAAAAACAATAAAAACAATTGGGAAGCCCGGATTGCATAGAAATGCAATGACAAAGGATACCAGAAATGGCGATGCATTCTTCAATCTGACATTGCATAAAGCGCCGCTCTCATTCTCATGTCTCCGGGTTCACCAGATTCCATTTGTTGAGAGAATGGACGCCAGTTGTAAATTGCAATCCGAAGTTGATACAGGTATTTTCGTCCAAATAATTAATACAACAACCTCACATCAAGCTGGAAAGATTGAAGCACTTGGAATCAGCTTCAAAGTGTCCACGCAAGTTCAAAGACCAGCAACGTGGAAAACAAAGAAGACGATCTATTGTAAGATCTGCCAATTAGCACTACTGTTCAAAAGTGCCAACCATTACTACGCCAATAATTTCTTGCGTTTTCAAGGGAACGGGCATGTTTGATCTTCAGAAACAGCTTGTAAGCCATCTCTGTTTTCTCTGTAGCAACCAGCCTGTTGCTCAGTTTACTGTATACTAGCCTGCTTGGGCAGAACCCCTTGCGCAAAGCCTCCTCCATAACAAGAACAGCATTTTCCAGTTGTCCAACATTGCAAAGACCACTGATGATGTACTCATAAACTTCCAAATCTGAACTATACCCACATTCCTGCATCTCCTCCCATATGCTCAACAATGTTCCACATTTTCCAACCTCAGAAAGCCGCTTAAGCAGTATCTTATAAGCTTCCATTGATATCACACACCCTAATTTTCTTGCCTTCTTGTATATCATCAAAGCAGCATACGGTGGACCATAGCCACACAATCGTTTGATAAAGGCTGTTATGGTCCCAGTAGATGGCACAACACCTCGCCTCAACATCTCATCGAACATCTGAAGTGCATCAGCCACTTTCCGCACTCTGAGTAACCCAGTAATTATTCTTTCAAACGTGCCAAGATCAGGTTCACAGTTATCACTCAACATCCCCTTATAATACTTCATACACTCCTCAAAATCCCCAACAGACACAAAATTGAAAATCATTGCATTATAAGCAGTAGTATCTGGCTGGCAATTCTTCTGCCTCATGCCACAGAAAACTTCAACAGCCTCATCCATTCTACCTACCCTCCCCAAGCTCTCCATAAGGAATCCAAACGTCCTACAATCAGGTCCAACCCCATCAGCCTCCATTTCCCTCATGATCCTCTCAACCTCACCCACCTTACCAATCTTAGACCACCCCCCAGCAACCACATTGTATGTACCAACATCAAAACACACCTTCCCCTTCATCGAATTCAACACGGAATTAGCAGCACCAACATGAGAACGATGACACAGACACGACAAAAGCACGTTCAAAGCCTCGGTGTCACGCCGAACACCGAGCTCATCCAAGTTCCCAAAGATCTGAATTGCCCTAGACACATGACCAGCCCTAACAAAACTATCAATAACAATAGACAACATCAACAAATCACCATCAATGTCACGTTTCCTCATGTCCCACAACACACCCATCATAAAAGCAAAAAACTTTCTTCTTCCTAGTGCCTTAAGAATCACATGGTAACTACCAATGTCACTGGGTACCCCTGGTTGTTTAACTGCCCAGTTGAAAAACGTGACCATGGATTCACCACTGAGGTTCCCATTGTTGAGTACTTTACCGAGAACGTTAACGTCGACGTCAGCACCAACGTTCGACAAAGCGGTTTCGATTGCGGCTTTGCCCTGTAGCTTCTGGAGGAAGACTCCGCGCAGTTTGTCTTCCGGAGGCAAAAACGCGTCCACGGGTTTCGCGTCAGGGTGCGGCGGTTGGAGGGGTTCTGAAACGGGGTTTTGGGATTTGGAAGTGGGAATGGGGAAAAGGTGGGAGATTTGGTCGAGGATGAGGCGTTCGTCGATATGGGGATGGTGGTGGTGCGGAGAACAGGGCGGCGCGTGGAGAGATGAGAGTGGGGAACGGCGCGTGGAGGTAAGATGGTGGTGGTGCGGTTTGGTGAAGCTCGTGAGGAAGCGGAAAGATCGAAACGACATTGGGGCGGGTGAGGATCACGGCGGTTGATCGGACATCAATGTTGCACAGAACTTGGAATTTTCGACCACCAGCAAAAATGGTTATTAGAAAGGTAAAATATTTTGTCTTTTGTTTCTTCTTACTTAAAAAATAATAATTATTTAATGATATGTAAACATGTCAATTTTTTACCATTTTTAATTTGTAATTTTAATGGTACCGTTTTAACTCTTATTTAATTAAAATACTTTTATTAATTAATAAGATATATAGCTAATAAGTATTTGAAAAGAATGAGAAGAAGATTACTTTGTTGGCGTAAGAGAAAGTTTAATAACATTATTCGTATCAATAATATTTTTTATTTCATTATCAAAATTAACAATACTCATTTCTAAATCAAAATCAAATTAATTCTAAATCAATTCCTTCTTAAGTATCTAATCTAGAGTATTATCTGAAATAAATATTTATTCTGTAAAATCACTAATTCTTTTTCATTTTAGTGAATTAAGTTTTTTTTGGCTTTTAAAGGAATTGCTTTGAAAATCAAAAGGTTAGACATATAAATAGTAAAAGATATATAATTGGAGAGGATTGAATTATATATTTAAACATTTTGAAAAACATATTTTAAACATACATAGTTTGTTGATAGTTTTATATTTTTCAAAAACTATTTTGAAAACTTAATTCGTAAAACTCCACTTCTTTTGTTAACTTAAGACAATAAAATGTAATAAACAAGAGATAAAGAAAAATAAAGAATTAAACTTATAATATAAATATTATTTACATTTCAATCATTTCTAGCTAAAAATAACATAAATATTATATAAAATTCAACCATTTCTGATTAATAATCTAGGTGTTTTTTGAACCATAACTATTTTTGGTTAAATAACTCAAATTATTACTTGGAATGTAATCACTTTTGGCTAAAACTGATATTTTTTTTTTGGACAACAATCATCTTAGCTAGACAAATATTTTTTTTTTTTTTTGTAAAATGGTGTGATCTAAATGGTTATAGGGTTTGCTCACTAATGAGAGGATTAACATTTTCTCTATACAAAAGATAAACACTCTTTTAGATTGTTAATGAAAGTTTTTATGAACACACAAGGATTTGAGCTAACAACATTTGAACACTTTAGAATTGATTCTCTTCTCTTCTTCTTGAAAGGGTAGCTTTATACAGAGCATAAAAGAAATAATTAATAATTGTTGCAAATATTTTTCTCAAGAGCTTCAAACTCAAGTGACCATCTTAGTATATTAGATCAGTTGGAATATAAAGGTATAATAAATGTGTTTCATGTAGTATTAAATTTTAACTTCAAACAACATCTCAATAGTTAGCAATACTTATCCATCTTAGGTCAAATAGATTTTTACTCAAACTGGAGTAAAAGTAAAAATCTAAGTTAAGATAGTTGTTGGTGCAATGTATCTTTAACTTATCCCAAAAGATATTAATATTGACATGTGCTTAAGTGAATCCTCTTGATAAAAGACAAAAATATTCTTTACATCACAAAATAAGCTTGAAGAATATTTTAATTAAATATAAAATAAAGCTTAAGAGTGTCTTATCATTTAATGAACTTTACTTATTACTACAAAATGTTATATTATTTGTCACATGAAGTACTGTCTTACATTATCTATATTTTGTAAATTACACTGTTTTACAAATAAAACATGTTTATATTTTATATTTTATTACGAAAAACACTTAATCAAAATTATTTATCACTTAAGAAGTAATAACTTGTTCTTAATATGCTTAATTCACAAACAAAATATATCATTTTGTAGATTATCAAAGATTTGTCAATCTAGCTAAATATCTTAATATAACCATCAAAACGGTAGATACATACTACAACAAAAATAGGAAACCAAACATTTAATGAACATATAAAGAGTAAGAAAACTTACTCAAATTTTTTTTTAATAATATCATGTTATTCTATATTTTGCCACCTTCTAATCCATATCCTTTAATAGAATAAATTTTTTTATAAATAACTTTAGAAAACTAGAGAAAAGAAAAAAAGAAAGGTTAAGAAATGACTTTAGAGAACTAGAGAAAAACATGAGATTTTAAAGTTTAAAAAAACAATTTAAATAAATGAAAAATAATTTTATATTATACTTAAATATTTTAACTTTTAAACAAGAAATTATTCATTCTCTATTTAATTTAAACCTTCTCCTTTATACTCATAAACTAGTCCTTACATTATGCATGACATGCTAAAAAAGAAGTAAAAATAATAATTGAACATGCGGACATAAATAGAATAATTAAATAACATTAATCCAAACTTTATAAAATGACGCCACCACCTGGTTGACTTTTTTTAATAAAATAGAATACATCATTATATTATTTTCTAAAGTTAAGAATTCAATAGAATTATAAATTTAATAATTAAAATTTATATAATTATCATCTATATATTCCAATCAATCTTTATAACTCTTCATTTTAAAGTGCCACATAATAGGAGTCGTTTTCCAAACTAAAAATTCTTTAATTACTCTCGATAGTTTAATAGTATAAATGAATAGTAGTTATTCGCTATTTTTTTTCAAAATATTATAAAATAAAAAGTGTTTTTGAGGGTCAAAACTAGAGTAAGTGGGTAATAATAATTAAGGTACTGAGATTGAAGATTTAAGTAAGTTTGAATAGTTGAGTTTCTGTTCTCAATTACTTACATTTGATTGTATATGTATGAAAGAGATATAGAAATGTTAAAAGTCTTAATTAAAATGTATAGATTTGTTTTAGTTTATTAAAAAGTGTTTTAGTCAATTAAAATGTTTTCAAACTCGTTGACTTTACAAGCTAAAACATTTTAATTGATTAAATCTTTGTTTTACATGATCAAAATTACTTAACATTTGAAAGAACGAAGTTGACTCTATTTTAGCCTTTTAAAAAGTATTTAATCGACTAAACTAAAAGCGCACTTTTAAGTAATTTTAGTCATCTAAAAGTTTATTTTAGCTAACTAAAAAGCCGTGTAACTTCCCAAAGGTTTGTTTTAGAAGTTAATTTAAATGGTTAAAACTATTTAACCTGAAAGTTATATTTCTTACTCCTTTTTAAATAAGAATTAAATGAAAGTGTAATATATGAAAATTTTTAAAACATCGCGAGTGGGAGCTTTTGCATTCTAAAAAACATATTTTTTGAGTTTTTGTGCCAGTTTCATGTCATCAAAATCATAATTTGATATTTTTATCTTGAAGATCACTATTATTTCTTTTTTAATATTTTGAGTTTAAACTTTTCACGTGATTTTTTTTTTATGTATTGTTTCATGTTGTTTGTTCTTGATAAGGATGATCTACTATATATCTAAACACTTTACTATGTATTTAAAACAAGTATTAGATTCTATCTAAATCAAACATAAGCCAAGACAAAGAAAATTAAGATTTAATAAGTTTAAAGTTAATCTTAAGAAAATGAAAGATGTAAAAAACAAAAACAATTGAGGTCTTAAAAGACTTAAAGATGAAAAAAAAAAATTACTAGTTTAATAAAAGTTTCTTTTAATTAAAGTCAACTATAATTTACTATTATCACCAAATTTTTATAGATAAGTGTTATTTAGCATGTTAATATTGCTTTATTTACATTGATGGATTCTACATACAATTTTTTTGTTAATATTGAACAAAATTATTTTTAGTTGATGTAAAATATGATTTTTTTCTCTATTTTCACAAGTTATTTTTTAGTCATGTCTTCCACATTTTTATTTATACAAATGAGAATATTTTTTGATCATATTTTTTTATTGAATTATATAGTGACTATTTTTGAAATATTGTATTTAAATAATAAAATGTAAAACTTTTTATTCAAATAAAATATATAAAAAAGTAAATAATTTGAAATCCAAGCTCAATTTTAATGCATTTATATTTTTTTAAAAATAAAATTTGCGAGTAAAACTTTAAAAGCAGAAAAAGAGAATAAAATAAGAAAACAACATTAAACTGCATCAGGTTATTTCCTCTTAGGATCAAAGAAGAGTGTGTATGTCTACAAAAGGTAACCCTAATCACCATGTCATCACCCATGCTTATGAGTTGGAAAAAGCAAGTATATCTTACTTCTAAATTGTTTTCCTTTGCAAAATTGTACTATACGACCAAGAGAGTCATCGACCTTAGTAAAGTCACTGACCAATATTAGATGTTCAAAACAACAACATACAACTAACATGTCCTTAGGTTAATACAAATTCTGATGGGCTAATTCCTCATCATTACTTATCTCGAATTCTACACCACATCTATGACAAACAACAATATTTTCGTGTGTTTTACGTCTTCTCTTTTACAAAATGCAGAAAAAATTATTACCTGTTAGATCAATCACCACTATAAATAACAGAGGGGAATCACGTGAATAAAGGTACGTTTATCTTATCCTTCAACCCCTAATCTCTATTATTTGATAAGCGTTAATTAGTAGTTTGATTCTAGGCATATTTGAATTGATTGTGTTATTAATTAGGTAGATTTTGTTATTAATTTGATTAAAATTTGGATTTTATTATCTTTTATTGTTGATTTTGTTATTTAATGCATTTTATTGTGTAAAGAGTGAATTTTGTTGAGAATTAGGTTAAATCTGAAGAGAGAGAACAAAGGCGCTAAAATAGAGTAAAGAAGCAAGAGAGAACACATAAGTGACTTTTCGCTTAAGCAACAAAGACAGCCTGAGCTAAAACTTACTTAAAATACTTTTAGAAGAAAACCCTAATTGAAGGCGTCAAGGCTGTTGGAGCACGAATCACGAGATAACGACTGCAAATTGACCTAATGCAAGGAGCGAAAGTTATAAAAGGCTAGAGCTAGGTCAAAAGGACGATTTATCACCTATCACTCATTAGAGACTCTTGGGAGCATCGTGGCGGCCAAAGATCTTTTCTTTTTCTTTAGTTTGTATTCCATGGCTACTATGAGTAGCTAACTTTCTTACTCTTGGGATTGAATGTAATTTCTCAACTTCAAATACACTCTTATATATTGGTTTGATATCATTTAATTCAATTTACCTTTGTTTTGACGTTTCATTTATATTTTGACCTATCTTATTCTTGTGACTGGAAAGCACTTTTTGAATTTGGAACTAAACGTAAACACATTGCATGTATAAGTTTAGGGATGGATTATAGTGTAATGACTGCTTATAACAACTGATCTTAATGCTGATTAAATTATTCTAGTAACTAGGAATATAAGCTATGTATTTTAATTTATGAATTTCAATGCTAGAGGAATCAGGTTGTAAAGGATTTTATTTGCGCAGATTGGTAATTGGAAAAGATGATATTAAATTAGGTTAAGAGTGTATGCGAAAGAGAGTATTATAATTCAATCCCAAGGCCTTTATTACTATTGATTTATCACAAGTTATTATTAATTGCTTTGTTAATACGTCATAAATTACTCAAACTCAAATCATTATTAAGTATTTCCATTCATAAGACAATTGATATTGATTCAATTTACAAGCATAAATTCCGTTCCTTGTGGATACGATACTTGACTTATTGTCTATATTACTTGACGATTCAGTACACTCGCTGAAAAATCGGTAACATTATTTGAGAACTGACTTTAACATCGGAGTGCCTTTTATAGGTACCTCCCCTTGTTTCATATCAACTGTTGGAGACCGAGAATCGAGAAGGAAACTTTGAGAACTAGCACCAAGGAGGAATTGTTATAGGCTTTAGAAAACATGTTTATCACATCTAAGAATCAATTCTCAATTAGATACTTGTTGGAATCCTCGAGTGGACATACAAGGGAGATTTAGTATCTAACCTGGGAGATGTGGATCCAATGAGTATCAAGTCATGAACCACCTCATATATAAGAGACTTGATGTCATCTCCAACCCAAAAACTTAAGACAATAGGTTTGTGGGTCTTTCTCCTTATATATTATTTATCTCACTCATCTTCACTCAATGTGAGACTCCTTATTGCACACTTGAATTCCTCACAATCTCCCCTTCAAGTGTTAGTTTTCACACAATGCAAACTACCCCTCCACTTCAAAAGTGTTCTACCCATGAGTCTCTCTTATTCGTATAACACCTCACAAACGACGCCAATTGTTAGGTTCCTCGAGTAGACATACTGGTGATAGTCGGTACCTAACCTAAGAGATGTAGATTTGATGAGTCTCGAGCCATGAGCCAACCCATATATAAGAGACCTTGACATAAACTCTAACCCAAAACCTTTAAGCAATGTATTTATGGGTCTTTCTCCTTATACACTACTCATCTTAGCCATCTGCACTCTATACTTGACTCAACACTGGAATTCTTCACTATCTTCCCCTCAAGTGGTCTCCATACATTGCAAACTCCCCTTCCACCTTGAAAGTGTTTTACCCACTAGTCCTCTATTTATATAACACTCTCTATAAACGATGGTAATTGTTGGGTTCCTCGAGTAGACATACCGAGACGAGTGAGTACCTAACTTGGGAGAGGAGAACTCGATGAATCCAGAGCCATAAGCCAATCCATATATAAGAGATATTGACACCACCTTCAATCCAAAACCCTAAAGAAAGACTTATAAACCCATTGTCTTAAGGTTTTGTGCTGGAGGTGATGTCATGTCTCTTATGTATGGGTTGACTCATGGCTTAAGACTCGCTGGATCCACATCTCTTAGGTTATCGACTCTTCCTAGTATGTCCACTTGAGGAACCAAACAATACTCTTCTTCCTCAACGTGGAATGGTATTAAACCTTGGCTACACTTGGTTAAGGACAATTCAAAATTGATGCCTGTAAATTGATCTAATATTAATTTTTGGAATGATGTTTGGTGTTCTGATGCATTTATTTCTCAATTGTTGTAGATTCCTAATGAGATTATAGAACAACTAAAAGCCAAAGTGATAAATGCTTGGAGGGATCAATAAGAGATTCCTTAGGTTGTCCTAAATAAATTTCCTAATCTTTTAAATTTTTTGAATGATTTGGCTTTGGAAGATTACGAGGATGAATTAGTTTGAATTGGGTTGGAAGATGGTATCATTTCTCATAAAATGACTAAAGAGTTTACCCATGTTAAACAATGATCTCATGATTAGTCAAATAACATATGAAGTCTTTACATTCCTCCCGAAGAAGTTTAGTGCTTTGGAAAGCCTTGCATAGCAGATTACTGGTTTATTTGTTGTAGCAAAGAGAAATTGAGCTAGATTGATTTTCTAATTATGTTCTTCCATATTGGAAAGTACATCTCATTTGTTTTTACACTGTGAAACCGCTACCAGATTTTGGAATTGGATGAACAAATTTTTCAAGTGTGAAGTCCATCATAATTCTTTCATGGCTTTGCTATAGATTTGAGAGGATAAGTGCAAGTATTAAATTATTAACCTTAAAAATTTTCTTTAATTAATATCATTTGAATTATATAGAAGATGAGGAATAATCATAAGTTTGGTAATTATATCATTTTTAAATTGGATTTGGCTATAGTAATTGGGAGGTGTGATCATGTTAAAAAAATTCTAAAGGTGTGATGCATGACTTCATTGAAGAATTCATGCTTTTAAAATACTTTGTTGTCTTTGGTCATGTTCAAAAGACTCCTAAAGTTTTGACTATTCTTAGGAAGACACCTTTTGTTAGATGTATGAAATGAAATGTTGATGGACCTACATGTGGATATCTGGATTTGGTTATTGCAATGGGATATTTAGTGTTGGGGGATTTATGGGATTTCATCTTTCATCTATGTAGCCTTAGCTTTTAATGTTGAAATTATGGATTTCATTCTAGTCATTGAGCTTGTAGTTGTTAGAGGTTTTCTTTACAAATCTGGTGCACTTTTGCACTATTATTATGAAAATGGATAAATTTCATAAATTACATAAATAGATAAGTCTTGTTTAAGGAAACGACTCTGTTGTGAAAAAATATACTTCGAAGCACAATTTCATCATTAGAATTTTTTTTGTTTTTATTGAAGTCGTGCTTAGAAATACAACTTTTGATTTTTTTTTTTGTTTTTTTTGCATTGAACTGAAATTATACTCCCAAACACAACTTCTATTTAAAAAAATTATTTTTCTAAAATTATGTTTACAAGCATGTTTTCTATTTTTTAAAAATCTTTTCTCGTCGTAGTTTTCAACTCCTTTTATCAAATTTTGGAATTACAAGTCAATTCTATTATACATATTATATTATATTATACATAGTTCATGAATCTTGCAAGCCAAATTCCATATAAAAATAATGAATAGTCACCATTATCTCCAATACACATTGTTTTACTAACGTAACACTGTAGCCCCTTTCATTCCAATAATACCTGTTAGTGTTGCACCACTCTTTTAATATATATTGGGACTAATTTTATGCAAATACTGTTCATTTCAAGAATAATTTTAGCAATAAAAATAGTAACTATAATTAATAATTAAGGACAATAAAAATCAGCAAAACAAATGAAAATTAATCTTACATAACACTATTAAAAATTAAATAAATCCTCCAAAAAGATATATCACGAATGCTCTACCAACTCCATCAAAATTAATCCTACATAACACTATTAAAAATTAAATAAATCCTCCAAAAAGATATATCACGAATGCTCTACCGACTCCTTTGAGAAAAAAATGTTTTATATGTAAAATTGGTTACTTTTTCATTTTTTTTCTATTTGTTTTTTCAAATAAATAATTTCATTTTATTATTTTTCTTTTTTTATTTACTTAAACCTAGTTAGATTATGGATAACAAACTTTTTAACAGGAGTTCTAAAGAAGAAGAAAAATATCTTAAAAAGTTAAAGTTACATGGAAATACAAGCGCATTTTTTTGTGATAATAAAAATAATATAAAAAGTAGATATTTTAACAATATTAAAATAAAAATGATTATTAAAATTTATATTAAAGTTTAAAAACTAATATAGAAAATGTAACTGTAAAAATAAATATTTTTTTATTAATTTTTATAATGATATAATTACAAAACACTCTGATATAATAATCATTTTTTAAGTATATTTTTAAAATAACAAAATCAATAAAATAAGTTGTGTTTGTAAAGGTAAAACTGAATAGGAACATCTACACCAAAGAATAGTTATTTTTTTATATATATAATAAAATTAATAAAATTGTTTGTGTTCATAACAGTAAAATAAGTAAATTAATTTTAAAATATAACAAAAGAAGTTATTTATTATCCTCTCTTATTTTGAAACCCTTTGGTACTTACATAATTTAGTTTAGTTACCTCCCAATTGCAAATTTGCAATTAGCAGCTATCATCGTCTTTGTAAACACAGAACAAAATAACACGCAAATCAAGTCACAACAATAAATCCAAATATTTCCCATAGTTTTGGATTCCACAATCATACAAACTTTCCAAAGAAAAGCAAAAATGGATGCTAAAGAGGAGTCTCCGGCGCCGGCAACATCACCGGCCGTGATACACCCGGCGGTGGCACCACTCTCCTTCCTTCTGGGCACTTGGAGGGGCCAAGGAGAAGGAGGCTTCCCCACTATACATTCCTTCTCCTATGGCGAAGAGCTCCACTTCTCCCATTCCCCCAACAAGGTTTTCCTGTCTCTTTCTCCATAAACACTATCTGGGTCTCTTGAAGTTCAATTTTTTCTTACTGGGTTTTTCTTTTTTAAGAATTTCATTTTGATACACCATTAGTTTACATGGTCAATCAATTCAAAATTTTTCCACATTTCAAAGTGAATCAACTAGTACGAGGTTGTTTCAGTTTATCCAGTAGTCTTGGTTCAGATCCTGAATATGCTAAGGAAGAATTTCGCCCTTTATATCTTACTGGTAAGATTGTTTATTGTAAAATACAATTGTGACTCAAGCAAAGAACTTTTAAAGATTATCCGAAACATGATGTTTAAAGTGATTATTACGGAAAAGTAATTAACTTTAGTTATGTGGCAATGAAGTATTGAATTACATTATTTGTGTTTTCCAATTGTATTCTTTTTTTGATCATTTGAAATGACGTATGTGAGGACTTCAGTTTAACTCATCTTGTCTCTTTTCTTTTTGTGTGTTGTTGTGCACTGATTTTGTTTATTTGGTTTGGTTGTGTTTGAAATGGGTGTAGCCTGTGATAGGGTACACTCAGAAGACATGGAAACTCAGCTCTGGAGAGCCTATGCACGGTGAGAGTGGATACTGGCGTCCTAAACCTGATGGCACCATTGAAGTTGTGATAGCTCAAAGCAATGGTCTTGTGGAAGTTCAGGTACTATTTTTCAATTTGATTTGGTTTTTGTCACGGATACACTGTTTGACCAATCGGCTTCATACTTGTCTCTGGATACTCTGTATGCTATAGGAATGGTGGGTTTAGAAGCTCCATGGACTCTTAATTTGCATAACTCCTCAGTTTAAATTGTGAGACAACTCAATTTGAATAAAAGAGTTAGTGACTTGATAAATAATACCCTTTGGATCAACCTAAGTCCTTGAATTTATTTCTTACTTGTCAAACTATAACAAGCACATGTTTATTATTTGTATTTTGCTCCAAATAAACTCTATGGCAAAACACTCCACTTCATCTGCTACATTTCGAGTCCCAATTTTCCAAACATTGCATTCCATCCATTCTAGCCAGTTGCTTGCAAGAGTCATGTTGCAATTGCATAAATTTCTTTCTATATGCATTGATGCATAAGTTATGCAAAGCGTTATGTATATACTGTTTATGTTGTCATGTTGAGATATGAGGTTAGTTATTTTCCAGCTTCTCGTTTTTTATTCCCTTCGCTGCCTTTCTCTGCTATTAACGTGTCATTTGACATTGTGCTTCCAGAAAGGGACATACAGCTTTGAAGAGAATATGATACAACTTCAGAGTGAAATGGTGGGAAATGCTTCTAAGGTAATCTAAATTAGTATTTCCCAAATGCAATAATACTAATGTTGATGATGTCTCATGCTTATGATTTCATTGTTCACATACATTACATTCTAACAATGATTGAATTGCTTCTTTTATGTTACATTTAAGAAACAACCATCTTAGTAAGGCGTCTTCTGATATTATGAATGCATAAAAAAAAATAGTATTGGGAATATTTCTGAAGAAATTTTTTTATCACCATCTATGAGGATTATGGTTTTTATGTGATGAACAAGGATTGACTTATAATGTGGAATCACTAGAAATTTAAGAGGATGAATGAAATTTAGATTTATGTTGTAGAATTTGTGTTGGAGACAAAAGAAACCTATTAAGAGGATGGATAATGGTAAATAAAAATACCTAATATATATATATTGAAAAAAACTTGTGAATGGGTATCAAATGAAGCATTGTGAAAGCCTTTGGAAAAGTAGTACATGACTTATATTTCGGTCATGCAGCATTATAAAACATCTGTGATTGGATAATTATTAGTGAGAAACTTGGAGGTGAGACTAAAGTCTTTTCTATAAGAATAGGATTACATCATGGCTCAATTACCAAGGTCAACATAAGACTATCCTTAATTGTATGCTTCTTGTGGATGATATAGTTTGGATTGAGGAATCAGAGGAAGATGCTTTTGGTAGATGAAGTCATTCAATGAGCTTTTCAGTTTACATATATTTTAAATAAATTGATGAATTACTGACTAATAGTAATCCAAATTGAAGTAATACCTCATTTTGTTTTTTTCCTTTTGGCAAAAGGTTTTTATGTGATATTATCATGCAGATTCTTATCATTGCTTTTTATTCTCTCCTTAGATGGTATGTTTTGTTTACTATAGGAAATTTTTTGTCCTACTTCACTCTATACCCGAATGGTAAAAGAAATTATATAACTAAATTATATTAAGGAAACACCTTGCTATCAACCATACTACTTTGATTAAAGAAGAAAGTTGTGGGACGAGATGGAGTGTCTCATTTCTTAGTCTTGTGTGGTATTCCTACATGGTATGTGAAAGCTGGAAGTGTAATGTCTCTCTAGGTAATAATATTGAATTTACAAGAACCACATGTTTGATTTTGTAGTTATCTTATCTCTAATCTAATTTAAGGGATAAGTAACTAAATTGGGTTTTCAATTTAAAATAGAAATTCAAGGAGAAAATTTGGAATCAAAGCAAGAATGCAATTTAATTTGGATAAAGTTTCAACCAAGACTTCTTATTGACAAACTTCTTTATCTTCATAATCTTTTTACTCTCTTTGAAGATGATTTAACCTAAGAATAACTCCTATTCTTGTAAGGTTTTTTTTACTAAATTGGTGTAATTGTGCACTGTAATTACATAAATGTTTAAAATTTACAAACATGGGTAAGTCATGCTTGCAAGCATGATTTTTAAATGAAGTAGTGCTTCCAAGCACAAATTTTGGGTCAAATGTTTTTTTTTTTTTTGGTTAAAATCATGCTTTATGGCATGAATTTGGTTTTATTATTGTTTTTTTTTTTAAAGAATGGTGTTTGCAGGCTGGAATAGGATTTGTTTTTGAAAAAAAAAAACTATAACAAAACAAAAATTTATCTTTAAAAATTACTTTGATATAATTATTTATAATAGTATGCTTTAATGTTTTTTTATTTTCTTTTACTTTTGTTAGGTTATGTACTTTTTATTTATTTGATAAGGGCACTTATACTTTTAGATAATTTGGTTGATTAATTAAATTTAATCATATTAATTGAATGGAATTTGAGAAAATAAAAAAAAGTAGCAGTAAATTAAACTCTTGATCAAGTAAACCACATTCAAATGAAAATAAAATTCTAACAATAACATTGTTAAGGAAAGGTAAAAAAAATTGTAAGTTGGTCCCACAAGTTAGTCTTCTTGTTTGTCTTCTAGGTCTTTGGTATGACTTATGTTCGATAGATTTGTAAGATGGCGACGCAACTCGTGTACAACTTTGTGGTTTACATTATCATTATCTTCCTATTTGTACTTATCACATTGATTATCAAACCATTGTGAAGGCATAGTGGGTTGATAATAATCCATGGATAGTATTGGATTGTATGTGGAGGGTGATGTCATTGTAAAAGTGACAAAAATATTTGATAGACTAAAAAAAGATTTGGTTGAGATGAAATAATGTCATAGGTGTAAGAAACTTGTTGGTATCAAAATTGGTCAGACATGTTATGATATTGATCCATGTATTTGAATATTGGAGATGATTAAAGAATGACCAACATGTTATTGATGAATGTAGTGAATATTTGAAGAAGATCTAACATGTTAAAGAGGTTGTTATTGAGATTGTTGAAACTACCAGGATGTGTTATACCGTTGGAAAAATAATCATTAATTGAGTATGAATAATAAATATTAAATTTATTAGAAAGTGAACTTATATCATAGTCTAATATTGGTGGTTGGTGATTATTGAGGTGGAATGTAATGGATAATGTATTGAATGTATCATTATATATATTGTGTCATGTCTTGCAAATGGTCATTTCCATGAAACTCATTTTCTTGAATTAGATAGTTATGTCGATCATTTGACGTTGCTATCTACTTTTCATGATATTGCGGGTAATATCTATTTATTCATCCTCTCGTGTCTTCTTGTGAAGTTGATATATGTGTAATGAGTTAGTAAGAATACATTGTCAAAGGTCTAACTGTTGCATAACCCAATCAACTTGATGAAACTCTAATATAGCAAAACATGAGAGAAACAATTATCTAACTTACATCAATATTGATAAGAGTTTGGTGTCATTTTTGCACGAGTAATACAAAACATGTGTTTGGAAGAAAATGTAATTGTGGATCGACTAATAGCTTCCTTTGGCTGTAAGTGGTCAAATGCCGTTATGCAATAGGTTAACTGCATAAGTAAGTGTGTTTGTGTTATGTTGAGCGAGACTACTAATCATAAAAATAACTAGTTTATATACAACAAAATAGTGAAAATGTAATTTAAACTTTAAAGTTTAGTGTGTGGTCATAAAAAAATCTTGGTCAATGGAAAACTAAGGCCTTCAACAATGTTTCAACGGTTAAAGGCTTAATAGTTGGACAAATGCATGTAATATGATCTCAAGCTCATGATTGGAAAAGTAACATGCAACCTCCAATGTTTTCTGATATAAGTCAATTCTATGATTTAGAACACAATAAAGACGTGTCAATACAATTCAGCTCCAACCATAATCTGACACATAAATAAGGTCTAACAATAATAAAAAAATAGTTCTAATATATTTTTTTACTATTGTCAGAATTTAATCACGTGTCAAATTATAGTTAAGATTCAACCGTATTAACATGTCTTCATGCTCTAGATTGGAATTTACTTCAATAAAGGAAACATTAGAGGTTGTATGTTATTTTTGCATTCATGAGTTTGAGATCACATTACATGCGTTTCTCTAGCCATTGAGCCTTTAACTACTGAAAACATTCTTGTAGGCCTTAGTTTTCTACTAGCCAAAATGTTATTTTTTTTTGTGACTGAAATACTAAACTTTAAACTTTATATTATATTTTCACTATTTTGTTTTATATTCACTAATTATTGTTTATGATAGATGCCCTCACTTAGTACAAAAGACAAATAAACTACTTATATAGTTAATACCCTATGTAACACGTTTCACCATTTATTGCCAAAGGAGGTTATTAATCAAACTATAATTACATTTTTCCCAAACACGTATAATGTAATGCTAACAACAATTTTTTATTAGTTTTTATGGACTTATTCAGGTGATTGAATTCTTTGAGTCCCTCCTTTATAAGTCCAACGATCAAGTTCAGTTCTAAGTCATTCCTTAGCTGTTTATGATTATGAAAAATGATAGTTAAAAGCTTCTCATAGGTAAACTCAATGGAAGATAGTTCAAGAGGAAAGTCAATAAGAACAAAAGATAAATAAAGTAAAAATTAATAGTTGTCAAGGGCTACTAACATAATTAAGGAAAACATACCCAGGTCAAAGAGATACGAAGATGTTTTCAGCTGGTTGATGGGGTTCTTTGTTATGAGGTTCAGATGGCTACCAACACAGTAACTCTTCAACCACACTTGAAAGCAACACTGAAGAAGCTCTAAAGCAGTCACCACCTCTAGTTGTTTTAGAGGGATGAACATTAGCATTGTGAAGCTACCAAATCCTTTTTTAACAACAATTTAGACTACCCTGGTAATTCTCTCTTAATTAGCAAGATGAGCTCTTCCACTACCTACACAAGGTTTTGCATATAAGGTGTTCAAAACTCTTGTATACAAGGTTAGCAAGGGCTAGAGTTTGAAGAATTTGACATGACTTAGTTTTATTGGAAGCAGCCAAGCAGGAAAAATGAGCTTCTCCTATTGTACATCATATCATACTTTATGCTTGATTTTTATATCTGTTTTTGAAGCTATTGTGATGCTTAAAATAATACCTATATTTTATTCTCAAACTGAAACTATATTTCTTCTTTACCCTCTACTGATTTTGATGAACGAGCAGCAAAAGGAATTGCTCATCCTAACCTCAAACTTCTGTGTTTTTCTAAACCTTTTTTTAGCCTACTTCAAACACAGCAACCATCACCAACGAGGTCATTGAGCCAGAAATTTTCATTGCACTGAGAATAGCAGCTTTCTCCAAGAGTAAAATCTAACACTTATAGTTGCTGAAGTATACAATCGGGTTCATTGTTGTATTTATTTATCTATGAAGAGATATATAAATGGTCAACTAGTTATCATTTCACAAATGGGGCTATGGATTTCTAATTCTCTAGATGAGTGGGGAACCTACATGCATGATAATAGATAGGTTATATTTGGACAATTTATTTACTTGAGAGAAAAATGAATCAAATAACTTTTTTATGAGTTAAAATTAGTTTGTACATAAGTTTAAATAAAAATTTAAAAAAGGTTATATAAAAGAATATTTACAAACTGGTTCATACATTAACAAATTTTATTGGTGTTAGAATCTTGGAGAAATTTTGTTAGAAGAGTAAAATATAAAAGAAATGAATTTTTTTCAAGTGTTAATTAGCTTATGCATAAAAGAAATTATATGGTTTCTCTAAATCTATTTTTTTATTTTATACATAATTAATTTTAACTTGTAGAAAACTTTATTTCAATTTTTTTTTTCTTTTAGAAATTTGTCAAAATATGTACTTAACAAGCTATTATGTCATGTGATTTAAATCTCACTTTGCATGTACTTGTGGCAAGAATTGTTTTGGTCGTAAGATACCCCAGCTGCTCAAAAGAAAGAAAAAAGTAAGATACCCCAGACAGAGGACGAATTATTCCTGCACCTCAATGAGTTATTGCTGAACCGCCATATTTTTTAAAATTCCAAAAATATTTTTTTTGATATTATAATTTGAAATATAATTTTTGTATTTTAGATTATATAATTTAAAATATAACTTTTTTAATTTTGGATTATATAATTAAGAATATATTTTCTTAAATTTTAAATTATATAATCTGAAATATAAGAATATTTTGAATTTTACAATTAAAAAATAATTTTTAAATTCTGAATTGTATAATTCTCAAGGTATAAAATTTATTTAATTTTTTTTATCAAGGATATGATGGTTATTTTGCTGTGTTAGGTAGAGAATTGGCACCCCTTGAGTGTGGGGACACATCCTGGTAGACTAAGAACTACTCCAAATTAATGTTTATCATGTTTGACATTTCTTCTACACATTTTTTTAGTTTTCATTTTTTTTTTAAGCCTGTCATAAGGGGTTGGTGGGTATATTATCAACCAATATTCTCCTCAAAATAACTCAAACATGCAGTTTTTGTTTTCTTCAGGGAATTTGTAAAAGCTTCTATTAGTGACGGTAAAAAACAAAAAGCAGAATGACAAATTTCAACATCATCCACAACGGAAATTGTTTAACTACATTTCATGAGTTGCTTTATCGATAAAATAGTATTCTAATATGTTATATAGTTTGAATTACTTAAATTGAAGAGGGACTTATATTTGACCCATAACAGCATATATATATAAACAAGCTTGCTGAGATACCCTTTCAAGCAGAAATTTAAGTTCGCATAAATGGAAAGAGAACCAATTTAGTTAATGAAAGTAAATATCCAAGAACCATGAAATTGTAGTTTGACTTAACATGAAACAATAACACTTGTACCATTTTATGGTGTCACTAATGTAGTGTCAGAATTGTGTAAGATACAAAACATTCTTGACCACTTTATTGGATGACTAATTTATAACAGCCTGCACTCTAACTCACCAAAGTAATCATTTCTAAGAGTTGGACAGAGAACTAAGAATCAACAATCTCTTCAAATCAGCCATGACAATACTTGTAAAAAGTTCACAGTGGCCTATGAATGGATAATTAAGCAGCAGCAGTGATGTACTGAATTGCCTGTTTGCATATACCAGTCATTGTTGCTTCAGGTCCATAAACCTGCAAAGATACCAAAATATAGATAAGAAAAAGTTCCTTTATGAAAAACTATAAGCAACAATAGTTAAGATGGTTTCTTCAAAAAGGCATCATTTAGTTATATAACCTCAATTGGAATGCCAATCTCCTCTCCAAGGGCCCTCATTTTTGCTAAACCTCTCTGGTAGTTGGGACCTCCCCTCCTCACATAGATGTGCATATTTGCTTCTTTTAGCTTTTGTTCCTGGTTTGTAATAGGTCAGCAATCAATTAACTCTACCATGAGCAAATTAATATATCATGAGAAAAGCTTCATGATGATATATGTCCTCACCTTCTCCTTCAGAGCACGGATTATGCCGCTGAATGTAGCAGCAACATCAGTAAAGTTAGCTATTCCTCCACCTATCACAAGGGCTCGCTTTAGGCCATCAGGATTTGAAGTTGCACACTGCAAAGAGATTTCCATAGAGAGAAACAATCACTATATCATGTTGATAAGCCATATTTTAACACACTCCAAACAAGGAATGGATGGTATAAATTGATGATGAATATGCAACAATAGTTTTGAGATAAGAATTATTACATCAATCACAACCCTGGCATACTGCAGGACCTCATCTTCCTTGGGTGCACCACTATATTCTGCGTAGTTTCCTAGTTCAGGAGCATAACCAAGATCACCTACCTGTTTTAATAAATTAATATGTAAGAAATAAGTCTTTTGCTTAATGTTACAATATAATATAGATTAGCACTGAATTTAACTTTTAAAGTAATAGAAACACACCGTATCAGCATAGATGACACTAGCACCTCCCCCAGCTACCATTGTCCAAATTCGGCCCTTTGGGTTTAATACTGTGAATTTTAAAGATGCACTTGTCTGGGAGCAGAACAAACATAAAACATAAATAGTTAAGAAAAATATTGTAGTTCCATGCATTCATGATTACTAGAAGTAATAATACTATGATAAGAGATTAGTACAAGGAGTTCAATTGACCTAAAGATCTGATGACCATGTGTTAATAGTTAACAGTACTTGCTAGGGAGCAAGAAGATTATGAACTGAAGCTTTTGGACAAGGTTATGAATGAATTGAATCTGATTGAAGTTACAGAAGTAAAGTCCATATGTTCACCTTTTCATCTAATCCATGAATGAAAGCCTCTGTACTACTCATTACCCTTCCAAATGGCAATGGAAATTCGATGTTTCCCCATCTGTAAAAAAATAATAGCATGCATGATTCACTTTTTCTTTTACTATGAAACATTATTCAATTATACATGATGAATTAGATTCTAAAGAGATGATATTTATCCTATAAATAACAGTTGATATTCTTTAAAAGAAAGAAACTCACTTCTTGAAGTTCTTGAAAGCAGCAGTGTCATCAAGCTCGCCTCTCATGTCCAGAGGATAAGGCTTTCCATTGACCAAAGTAAAAGGATTCATCTCCAAGAAAGTGAAATCCAGGTCTAAGAGAAGACAAGTAAAATAGGAAAAGAAAATGTTTAAAACTGTAACTTTAGATACTACCATCAATGAAGTTTTCTTCATAAGCACATCTAATGTTAGTAAAACTGTATTTTGTAATATACCTTGGAATAGAGTGTAAATCACCTTGAGGAATTCCTCAATTTCTCCCCTGATCTGTAAGCATGAATGAAGAACTTATAAATAATTAAAACAAAATTCTTATCAAAAGAAAAATTGAAACAAAGTGTCCAGCAACAAAAGAGCATGTGATATTTAATCCCATGGTCCTGCTGAATAACCAAAAAAGTAAGAAAGTTATCTTATTAAAAAACTAAAAAATTACTAAGATTAACAAACCTCTAAGGGAAGGGTTGCAAAAAGTGGAGCTATACTCTCAGATGTAAGGGACAGTCCTGTTGGCATAAATACAGTCTTCACCTGAAATATGGACAACCACTTTGTAGCTTATGGGAATTACAAGGAAGGTGTGAGAAGAATTTACTTCAAGTCATTTATATGTAAGGTAAAAATGAATTTTGGTACCTTATCCCAGTTCTCCTCAATTTCAATTCCTCCACATTCAGAAAAGCTTATACTGTTCCCTAGTCTCTCTGAGACAATGTTAAGGTAAAACTCCTCATTGTGAGGGATAAAAGGTTCAACAATGAAAGTTGTTATGGGCCCTTTGCATCCACTCATCTCAACCTACATCATCAAGAAGATATGAACAAACACTAAAGGGTAGATAGAATGTAAAAAGAAAGGGTGATTAAGAAAAAGGGAAAATGATTTGAGGTTTGGAGGGTCAGAAGGCCCAAACGAAAAAGCACCTCTTTGCCAAGACGCTCTTTCACAAAGGAAGCAACTTCTGCCAAATCCAAATTCAAGGCAACCAAACCACTTTTGCCACGCTTTCCGAACAGCATGTCAGGTTTCACAACCAATTTTGAAGATAAAAGCCACGGTTCCTTCTCTGGTAGTTCATTGAAATCAGTGGATTCTGTGATCTGAGGAATAGAACACAACAAATTTATTATTCATGTTTGATATGCATACTACACTGACTGACTAGTAAGATACAAATTTATTTTTCACAAATCAGTTATACATCATATAGTCTTACTCAGCTTAAAACAGTGATTAAATTCTCATATTGAAGACACACCATATCAACAGATTTACAAATTCTAGTTGACAAGGGTTCAGATTAGATCTATTCAGGTATAAACTTATACAAATGATTTGCGCAAGGCACATCATGAGGTAATACCAATCATACCCTATCCTGTTTAAATTTACTCATATGTAATACAATAATATAATAATGATATTGTTTACAATGAGCTAGTAAGCTGTAAGATTTGAAGACTGTTATCAGATTAATGCAGACTAGTTGAAACTTCAATCCCATGAGACATGCACCGGATTAACCAACTATCATTACCTAAGACATAATTCAGTAGGTGTTTGAGATATTACAATGGCTTCAAATAAACATATAATCCTATAATCAAGCAAAGGATAACAAAACTTAATCTGTGATTCCAATGTGATCATAACCCATCAAAATTTCAGTAGTTTTCTAACTAAATTATCAATAATTAGAAATAACAAATATATCAATTTAAATTGTACATATAAATTCGAAACATAATTTATACATTCGAAAGTGTTCATTCATTGCTTATTTTAATATTATAAAAAAAAATTTATAATGTACAATGTAAGGACTAAAATAGGACTAAAATACTAGTTCAAATTGAAAAAAAAAAAAAAACCATAAGATAATGCTTACTTGTGCAGACTTGATGGGCAACTCTTGGCCAGATAATCTTTTAAAGTGCTCCTTCAACAACCTCTTGGAGTCATACTCTCTTATCTTCTTGCGTGCCATTGCTTAACAAACTCCCCACCAACAAATGTCTCCCCTTCAACGTAAAACAAGAAAAACCCAGATCAAATCAACATAAGGGTCCTCAGAATTCCAATCAAAATCAAATTTTTAGTGCAAAAAATCACACAGAAGAAAGAAAAACGAGAAACTGAAGAGCATACTGAAATGGGTGAAGAAAAAGAAAGGGGTTGCAGTGCAGGTACCTTTAGAGAGAGAAACCAATCAATGGAAAAGAAGGTTGAAGAATGGTAGATCCAGTGAAGGGTGGGAAGTTGTGTTAGTGTGATGTTGCTGGGTTCATGGCATATATATGAAACAAGCTTTGGACAAAAAACAAAGAAATCATAAAAAAAAAATTACCATCAAAATTCATTCTAACATTGAATCATTTATTTACTATTATTACAAGGACTCGTGCATCTCACGGTATGATTAGGGACAAGTAGGAAATTATTAGAACAACACTTGAGTTTTTTAAATTTATTTATAAAAAAAAAATGATTTGCTTTATTTTCTCAATTATTTTTTTTTTCTCAAAAAAAAACTGACTCATTCAAAGGGTTTTATAAACTTTTAGACATTTTTTAATCAGACTTTTGCATTAAAAAACTTGTAATTGAGTTATTGATCTTGTATTAAAATTTTTTAGTTTATTCTCTTTAATAGTTAATTTCATTTAAATTGTAATTAACTTGTAATTATATATTATATTTTATACTTTTATTGAGATTAGATGAAAATCATATGATTAAAAAATTTCATTTTGGATTGTGTGGAAAATGTGGATCACTCATTGTTCATGTTTGATGACCTTTGAAGAAAATATCAAATGAAACAAGTACGAAAGGTGACTTGGATTTTCAAATAATTTGTCACGTGTGTTAAACTCGTGGACCGCATGGGATGATCCCCCGTGTGGAAAAAAATATATCTTAATTGTCATTTTAATTAAAGAAATAAATGGTTATAAAAGCTTGATAACAATGATTATTTAAAAGAAAAAAAAAAAGTTGATTAGAAAAGTGATTTTCTTACCATGCAGTACTAATAAGAATTAGAGTTGTCAGAAATTGTTTTAACCAACCTTGAGTTTAAATGCACTTCATGTAATTACTTAAAAATTCCTAGAAAGAATTTCATGTTTGTGGGTGAAAATTTTGGCCAAGAAAAATTCTATCAAGATTTTAGTTTAGATCTTGTGGTTGATTATATTTTATATTTTTTTTTCAAGCTACATACTTAATATGGAGTTTAAAAAGTTAAAATGAATCTAATAATAATATGATCTGTTTCAGAGGAAATTTTCTACACAAGCGAACAAAAGAAAACTATTTTTATAAGAAAAAAATAGTTTATGCATGAGATAAAGAATAGATTTTGAAAAACCTAATAATAAATAATCTCTACGTTAGTTCATATATTAATTAATTTTAATTTCTAAACAATTGATTTTACTTTTCTTTCATATTATTCTCCTGTAAAATTACTTGTAGAGAATTATCCAAAGATATTCTAAATATTTTTTGTTTTTCAGTTTATTGTAATATATCAATGTGTAATTTATTTATGATTATATATTGAAAATGTTAAACTATTTTTAAAAAGTAAACATAAATAAAAACTGAAATTATAAATAAAAAAAATTAAAGGTTGGTATATTAATAAAGAAATGTGTAAGTCTTTATATAAGGCAATATTTTATCCATTATAAGCTATAATGACAACAATGTTAGAGCATTGTCATGGAAAGAATAAAGTATATAAAATTCATTTATAAAACTAATATTTTAAAATATATAAGCAAATTAAAATTATAAAAAAAAACATGACATGTTTCGTCCATTATTTCTTTTGTGAATAGAGGAAATTTTAATATTTGAAGCATTACACTTCCTTTCAATACAATATATTGAAGATCTTGGATGAGAGCTATGCATGAATCTTATAAACAAGATCATTATTGTGCATTAAATGTGTTTTGCATATGGTTACTTAACTTTTTTTTTAAGATGACATAATATGAATATCTTATTATATTGATAGATTCTATGACTTTACCTATTGAAGTATAAAAGCATGTGAAAAATATTTCTTTTTTCCATACATTTTTTTTATAAGAATATGCATACATTAATTCAAGATTTTGATTTTGATTTTTCTTTTCATAAATATTGAAAAAACAAAGAATATTATAAAAAAAATATTAAATTGTATGACATGGTTACAAAGACTTCAATACAAAACAAAGAATTTTCATTTAAGTAGAAATAATATTTCGTCTTTTATATAGTCCAATTATGTATATTTTATTTTGAAATTTTAGATGATACTTCATCATGACTTAAAATATGTTATTTAGATGTAATAATAGATTATGCTAAGTAAATATAAGAAATATTTTATTTTAAGATAAGACTTTGTAGAATTTAAGAGGTTTGTACATTATTTGTCTTTAAAATAAATTACTAACTTTAAAAAATTATTTTTGTTTATTTTTCTTGATTTTTTTTTCTTTCTTATTCCAACTACTCTAAATCTTTCATTCAATATGAGCAAAAGCTCTTGGAAATAAATATGAAAATCCATTCTTTACATATGTCATGTTAACTTTGTGTTTTAGTGAGTTAGGTGTTGGAAGAATTCGAGAGGAAAAATCGGGGAGATCTACAAGAATGAGAACTGAGCAACATATAAGAAAGAAGACTCGCAAACCTAATGCCTTAAGCTTTTGGGTTGGAGGTGGTGTCATTCTCTTATATGTTGGCTCAGTTCTCATTTTTATGAGATTTCCCCGGTTATGCCCCTTCAGCTTCTCCCAATAATTGGTATTAGAGTCGTTGGTTTACAGCTTGGCCGAATACAGTTTGACCCTGTATCGAAAGTCTTCCTGATGGTGATTTCAGGCAAGCGTGTCCCATATAAGTGTGTGAATGGCATTACAAGTGAGGGGTCACGAGTAATGTACTCAGGTTTGAGAATTGCTTCCGCTTGACGGGGAGTGTATCAATGTGGTGGAAGAGTGACTCTCACTTGAGGGAGAGATTGTTAGGTATTCAAGTGTGAGTCTAAGTCCCACATTGGGTAGGAATGAGAAAGTTGAGCAACATATAAGAAAGAAGACCCATAGACCTAAAACCTTAAGGTTTTGGGTTGAAGACTTTGCCTCTTTATATTTGGATCAAGATGAATAACAAGGTATAAAAAGTAAGAAGAAGTAGGATCTTGAAGAAAGTCCATGGATTTTAAGATAAGGTCAATATCCAAAAGTTCACTAACCAAAGAATGTTCAACAAATTTGAAGAATATAAAGAATGGAAGAACACGTATATAAGATGCATTCGATAGGGAAGGATCATGTAATGATAAGGTGTGGTCATAATAGAAAGTTTTTTAGGAAATCAACATCATATAAAGTAGGACATATGTAAATGTAAGAGTCAATTTTGAAGTTCATTGAGGAATTAAAAAACATGATCTATGGAGAACCTTGCAATAAACCTTGTTATTGCAAGTAGTATGATATGTCAACATCTTATCCAAAAAAAGAAAAACAAATCTCTTCGATCTAGATGAAGATGAATAGCAAAGCAAGTACCTAGAGTTATTTAGAAACATGTATGACAAACATTTTTAATCATGTTATTCTTAGTCTAAGCCCAGTCTAGATATGTCTTTAGGTATTTGTGTTGTGTATAAGTAAATATAAATTTAGAACCCATCTTCTTAAGTTAGTATTTTGAAATAGATCAACATTAAGTATGTCAAGGAAAAGTGATGCAAATCATTTGAGTGAGTCCAAATTCTCCATTAGATTTTTGGTGTTGTCTCCATATTATATCTTCAAAATATATTGATTTTGATATGTCAAAGAGACTTATATTCATGAATATTGTCTAAATATATTCCGTTTTAATAAAAAAAATCTGCATATTAAATAAATATGGACATGAGTATGAATAATATTTAATTTTTTAAATTGAGTATAAAGATAAAAAAAATATTTATTTTTTTATGTGTTATATCTTATCACTCTAAATTTATATAAATTTTTATGTGATGACTTGTTGAAATTATTGTTTATGTATCTTGTAATATTGAAAATTTAAGATCTATGAATTAGACACAGAAAATTATTATGGTGCAACCATTGGATAACCAATTAATATGCAAGTTTAATAATTAGCATGATTTTCTTTATTCTATTTCAGCCTAGAGACTACTTTCTTTATTCTTTATGGTGTAGTAAGTTAATCATAATTTTGTGCTCTAGAACTTGTTTGGTAACAATGTTTACTTTGTTTGCTTGACTAAGAATGATCAAAATATTTCTTTAGTTTCTCTAAAAGAACTCTTCTAACATTTTATTTTCTTCTTCGTATCAATTTATCTTTTTTTTTCTAATTCATCATATCTATATTTTTTTTTATCTTTTGTCTCTAATATCATGGTAATTTTCTTTAATTTATTAAAATAGTTACAGTTAAACAACTCTAATTAGAGAGAGGTGAAATGAATAAATTAATTAATATTAAATAAGATGCCTTTTCATCTTCATTATTTTCAGTTCTTATACATTAGCCAATAACTGCTTATTAATTCAAAATTATAAGAATTGTTAACATCTTGTTTAAAAATGTTACATGTAAGTTTGGTTAACAAAAAGAAAACTAATTTCAGAATTTGTATCTCTCAATAGAAAGTTGTATACTTCTTCCATTTCTATTTATAAGACTTAATTGCTTAGTAATAAATAGTAATAAATTTATCTTAATTTGTTTTCAAAACTACTTTCAATGTGAAATAGATAATTTTTTCTTCTCTTTAATACCAAATAACAAAAAATATAATTACATCAAATTGAAAATAAAGTATTAAATAAATAAAAGATAAATTTGTAACTTTAAACGAAGAAGATATTAAAAGAAGAACGGGACAAACATGTAGATATGTGTATGTGATGTGCTCAAATATTTTTCGTCAACTTCAAAATGAATTTAAAAAAATACCCACTTATACAATATTATTGTGATCCTAGTAATTAGAAAAAATGTACACTAAAATAAATTTGCTTAATTTAAAATATTAATTTAACTCAATTGGTATATAGCACAAAATATCATTTCAATGTGAATTTAAGCCAAAATTTGGGACTAAAATTTTTATTAAAAACAAACTATTTTTATCCTTTTTCCTTTAAGGGAAAGCCATTGAAAATATCTTCCCTTTAGCTTGGGTATTCATCTGGAATTAAGATTTATTTAGTCAGATCATGACATTTTTTTTTCCAGTTTGGATTGGTCATACATCATTTTCATTCACCGAATTTTGTGGGGTTTGGTTCAATAACAATATTAATGTCATTGATGAAGGTGGGATCACATATATTAGGAAATTTGCTATAATTGGTAGATTTTTGTTAAGCATATATTTAATTATAAAGCATATCCCTAAAATCTAAATATGTTGCATTAAAATGTAGGAACTATGAATGTCATTTTAATATCTGGTAGCATTTGATAAACAAACAAAATATTTTATTATTCACATTTCTCTTTAAGAGTTGCAATACAGCACACATCTGCCTCATTTTAGCCTGTAATATCGATCTTGCTAACATATTAAAACATACTAAACTATATAAATATTTTTTAAATCTTTAATTATTAATTAATATTATTAATTAAACAAATTAAAATAATATTATTATCTTTATATGGTAAATTATTTTGTTATAATGAATATTTGGAAGGTTATTGTATCTATATCTTTTAAATAATATACTAATATCTTTTAAATAATATAATAAAAACAATTAATATTTTAAATAATTTTTTATTCCAAATTTTTCAGTTTAAAAAAACAATTAAAATTAGACAGAAAAAATCAAAACAATCCATCATGGTTTTATCCTCATATATAACAAATTTTGCTATAAATATTTTTAGAAAAAAATAGGAAGAAAAACGAAAATTAATTTCTCCACTAGTCAAAATTATATTCTATGTATAACGTAAACATATATATGCAATAAATAGAAGAAAAAAAACATAAATTTTTATTAAGTATTACAATCAATTTTATACTACTTTTTTCCAAATTCACTTGAAGTTTATTTCACATAAATTATTAATACAAAATTTTATATTAACTTTGATATATTTGATCTCTTATATATATCAAAATGAATGTAATATGTTTTAAACATACAAAAATATAAATAATTTAATCTGATATTCCGTTGTTCTGTAGTCTCAATAACATATGACTTAACTTACTATAATACGATAATGGTTACATCCACAAAAACTTTTAAGTTACACCAATTACAACACCTTCGATAATTTTTTTATTTATTATATTTCACCCATTTTATAAAATAAATAATTATAATTTATGATTTTTTTTATTTACGAACTCAAATAAGTGAAACTTTTTGTACGCCCAGTTATAAACTCAGGTCCTAAATAGAAGACACTGAATTCTTACAAAAATGGTGGGTTGAAAAATGAAAAAAAAATAAGTAAATGTATTAGTGAGGCATTTACATACTAAATTCTTTCGATAAGAAAGTCTATCAAATACATGCAATATAACAAGTTAAATTAACTATTTTCCGCTTTGGTTAATTTTATACTGATAATGCAAGATTTATAGAAAACGGTATATAATTCGAATATGAAATAAATTACTATTGAATTTAAACGATTAAGTTCCCTAACAAACAAAATTTTACTGAGAAGCAAATTATGTTTCTTTTCTAAGATAATCTCGGAAGGGAAAATTCTAAGCCGAAGGGAAGAAAAACTATGGTTTTAAGACCATGGTATCAAAATCTCTTGTCTCAGTTCCAGCCAGTAGCAGGAAAAGTTTGAGCTGGAGGCACAGCAACTTGTGGGGCCGGTGCGGCAGCGGCAACCGGTGCAGGAACAGACTCACCCCAATCTCCTGCAGCTGTAAAAGGAACATTAGTCAAACATATTGTGATTACATAAACTTCAAAACAAAAATGGTGACAGAAAAAGCATGTGTGTATCCCATCATCTTATCACTGCAGAGTCAAAGATTCTCTAGTCTTTTTGCCACAGAAGAGGAAATGTTGCATCATAGTAAAGCCAGAGATCAATACCATTTTTGCATAAAATTTATAAAAGAAGGGTAGACGCAGATTGCATTGTCTCAAATTCAAATCCAGACAGATTTTAGGCCAATAAACAAGCTAAATGACCAAGCTGAACTTATTCATCCTCAATTAACGCAGATAAAATTTAGTATAACATCATCATCATAAAGCAAGGATCCAAAATAAATTCAATAATTAGTAGTCGTACCAGCTGTTTCTGGGGTCCAGTTAGTAGGAACTGCTGGGATTGGTTGTGGAGCTTCTCCGGTCCAGGGTTGGTCGAGTGCAGCAGGCCATTGTCCGTCGGCAGGGAAGCTGCTTCTAATGCCAGTATCATTGAAGTCAATGGCAAAATCTTGGGCAGGTGGTGCTTCATCTTCCTCTTGTTGCTTGGCCTCTTCAGGTTCTCTGTAGAAGAATAAATCCACCTACATAAGAAAAATTGAGATAATTGGTTACTAATCCAAAAACATGAAGGAAAAACCCCAAATAAAACTTATTTCTTACAAGAGTACACACATCTACTAACAGACTAAAACTTCTCTAGAGCTATGGAACAGCCACCATTCTATTCGGAAAAGCAACAGGTATTTTACCATTACATCCCACTTGTGACCCGGACGAATAGTACCCCGCATCTGCAGCACCATCCGAGCTAAAAGCCAAAAGAGACAACCAATGCTATGCTTCCCCTTATTATTGGCCGGAATCCCAACATCCACATACCGCATCGGAGAATCAGTGTCACAAAAGGCAATAGTGGGAATATTGCCCAGAGCACCTTCCTTAATAGGCTGCACAGAAATCAATAACATAAGGCCAATTGTGGCAGATCATGCACAGTATAACAGTATCTATATCAATTACTATCAGATGTTAAAAACATCCTCAATATGCCTCCAATACTCTGGTTCTAACTTCTACAAGAGGTAAATAACCTGATGATCTGTTCTTGGATCAGTCAGAATTAGAAGACGAGGCTCATTGTAGGATGTCTGCATCTGATTGGTGAATGTTCCAGGAGTGTGCCTTCCTGCAATTGCATGAGCCCCGGTGTACTGAGCAAACTTAAGAACTGCCCTCTGACCATAAGGCCTGGCAGACTGAACAATGATATCCTGTGGGTTCTCAATGGCAACAATAATCCTGGCAGCAAGATGGAGCTTCTCCCATGTTTTGCCGAGGTTAATTATGTATATACCTGAAAATCCATCAACTCAAAAATCAACAAAAACTCCAAAATGTTCTATTTCAGTAGCAAGAGAAAAGCTTCATAACAGTGTTAGAAAAAGGAAACCACCAGAAAGACTACATTTATAAAATTCAACTCAGTAATAAAATCAGACCTTACTGCTTAATAACACCTTACACAAATATCAGGGTCATGCACAGCTCACATCCAATCCAATTACTTGAAAACAAGAGTCAAACTAATGCCTTGTTTGGATAGACGAATTTGCAAACACATAGTGGAGAACAAAATACGAGTCAAAATGAATTGAGTTTCTCCCATAATATAAAATCAAATTATGCACCTCAACTATTGGAAAAGTTAATGAAAGAGTCTAAAAAAGTTAAGCACATTAGTTGACTTTAACTTTTGGACAAACTCAATTCTAACCTTCTTGTATTATTCCTTCCTAAATACTTACGGAGAAATTTATTCAATGGCCTAAATCATACAACATATTTCAGAATTGAATATCAAAAGACCATACAGTTATCAAAAGGAATAGATCACTGACCTTTCAAAAAGTTCTCAAAATTTAGACCACTCATAAAACACGCATAGTTATTACAACAAGATCATGGCCATGGCCATTATGAAGGAGCTTCAAAGGTATCTAGAATTCTACATTTTAGTGATTATGCATAACTAATTGGAAGACAATGATGATGTATCAAATTGAAACCTAGAAAAATGGACAAATGAATGAAAGAATAAAATAAAAAAGAGAATTTGAGAATTGAGAAGTGACCGTCAGTGCGGCGCTTGAAGACGTAGCGTTCCATTTGGAAGTCGCAGTTTTTCGTGCCGAGGTGAACGTCAGCGGCGAGCATCATCTGGATGTCCGTCTCCTTCTGCGAGAGCTGGCGCAAAGGAGCGGCGGCGGAGGAGTCGGCGGTGGCCATGGCTCCGGGAGTGGGAGAGGCGCAGTTGGTGGTGTTTATCCCAGAAGATTTGAGTAATAGGGTTTCTGAATGTTCACCTATATTATCGAAATGGACAAGGGAAAGAGAACAATAAACAAAAACCCTAATAATAGCAAATGACGCTGCTACCCTTTCTTCATTTTCGTAATCATTCGAGATTTTATAATGTAGAAATCTTTTCTTAATTATGTAATATAAAATTAAATAATATTTTATATTAAATAATTCTAAAACATACGAAAACATATTTTGAATTGTGTAATTTAAAATAATTTTTAATTCATAGTCTAATTAATTAAAATGTTTACTTTCCAAGCATCACGAAAAAGATTTGAATAAGATTTGAATGTAAGGTTTCTCTATATTGATAAAACTCTACTACTAGGATATTATTTAAAACAACCCATTTAAAGAAATTCCTTTACAACAATATAATTATAATAATTTTATTGTAGAAATAAATTAGTGTAGGATTAACGTGTGAAAATAAAATTTAAAAATTGTCATAATATAAAAAAGAGTTGAAGATTAGAAAAAGAATTTTGAAAGTTTGAAAAAGATAGACTAATAATTGAATTTCACATATAACAGTTGTCACGTATTTAACTTTCAAAGAATTATTTGATATTGTTTCTTGCTTATTTGACTTTTAAGATATAAGGGAATTTTCAAGATATACACTAAAACCAGTTATTGATTGTCTTGAATCACTGTACGTGCCCAGTCACTATCACAAAAGACTTTTAGATGGACAAAACTATTAGAAGAAAAAACTAAACCAAGACTTGAAACTCCTTTAATATATTTGTGAATTCTAATTGTTACATTATAGTTAACAATTATAAGCTTATCAAAAAAACTGAGAAAGTTCTTGAACAGAAAAAAGTTTTCTAATCAACCTTCTATAGGCATAAACATTTTGAAAGGTACACTTCCAGTAGAAGACAATTTAACAAGATTATCCACAGACTTACTGCAGGCTTGCAAGCTAAAAGATCTGCACCGGTTAACAATTCTAGTGCATATTTCTTTTGATTCATCATTATCCCTTTCTTACTTCTTGCTACTTCAACAGTCTCACCAGCCTTATACTTTATTTTAAATACCCATTTGCAACCTATGATAGTTTTGTTTTTGGCCAGAAGAGCAGTCTCCCATGTTTGATTTGACTCCAAAACAGATATCTCACACTGTATGGCCTTTCTCCAACAGTCATGTTTTACAGCTTCAGAATAAGTATTTGGCTCAACATGTGAAGAAAGAGACATAACAAAAGATTTATAAGAAGGTGATAATTTATTATAAGACAAAATAGAATTCGAAGGATATTTAACTCTAGAAAATGCATTAAAAACATTAAGATTACAATGATAATCCTTTAGATACTTAGGTAGTCTTTTTATTCTGGTACTCATTCGAATTGATTGTGTTGTTTCATAATTTTCATTGAAGTTTTGGTTTCTATGGGAATCCTTCTCGATCTTTTGCTTCTTCCTCTTCTTCACCACAACCCCATCCAAACTCTGCTGCATGTGAAGTCTGACATCATAGTGAACAAGGCTGCAAGTGGATGCATTCCCTTTCTAGAAAGCAAGGTGTTCCATAATCCTATGAATCTGATCACCCTTGAACATGTTCAGACAATATATGCACTTCAGGTACACCTTGTCTCCATTCTTAAACATCTAAACATGTTTCCATGCCAAGTCATGTTTTTGGGATGTAATTGGCACCGGTTGCAGATTCTAACTAATTTTTAAGTTTACTCCAATAAGTTCTATTAATAAATGTATGACAGAATGTCCACATATATGTGATGATCTCCACATATCACCAATATTGTCAAAATTTACTGTTAGTGATCTCAAAACCCTTTGGCATTTTCGGTTAGGACATGCTTTAAACAAAGCTATTAATGTTATAAAAAATAATTTTTGTTGTTAAATATAAAAAATCTTTTATATGTGATATTTGTCATTTTGCAAAAAAAAAGGACTTCCCTTTTCTCTTAGTATATCTAGATCTAAAAAATGTTTTGATTTGATTTTATGTGATATGTGGAGACTATACTTACTATCATCAATTCATGACCATAAAATTTTGACCATAGTTGATGATTATTCAGAGGTACACATGGATTTTTCCTTTAAAACAAAAATTTGAAGTTGTTAAGATTTTAGAAAATTTTGTTATTTTTATTCAAACACAATTTGAGACAACAATAAAAGTAATAAGAAGTGATAATGAGATTGAATTTTTCATGACTATTGTTTTTTATTAACAAAGGAATAATACATCAAACTTCAGGTGTCAATACTCCACAACAAAATATTATAGTTAAAAGGAAACATGATCATTTTGATAAATGTAGCAAGAGCTCTCATGATACAATCTTATTTTCCAAAAAATTATTAGTCATATTATATGATACAAGTTGCACATATTATAACCATGTTATAATATACTATAACTTTGTTAACAAATAGAAGTAAATTTGATCCAAGAGCATCAAAATGTGTTTTTATTGGTTTTAAAAAGATAAAAGGATATATTTTGTTGAATATTCAATTAAGAGAAAGTTTTGTGTCTTATAGATGTGGTGTTCTATGAACATTTTTTCCATATCAAAAGGTTAAGAATAGTAAGTCCAATAAAATTATCAAAGTCCTTTACAAAAGATCAACCTATTTTGAGTGAGTCATCACAAGTCATTCTTGTACCTTATGATAATATTGAAAATAACAGTAATAATAACCATGAATTAAAAGATCAACCTGTTTTGAATCAGTTATCATAAATTACTTTTACACCATGTGATAGTGTTAATAGTGACCATAAATCAGACATTCAAGATTCAGAAGAAGCTTGTTGAGTGTTAATCCTTTGATCGCTGTTGTGAACTCGCTTCTCAATAATAACCAGATTGATGTCAATCAGGGGTTGCAGGCCATTGGAGTGGCCACAATGCAATAGTGAATCCTGGTGAAAGAATGAGTAAGAATATGGAAAGGAGGAAGAAAACGAGAGCTACTAAGAATCCTGCCACAATTTATGCAAACTCGGAGGGTGTTGTTCGTGTGGAGAAGAATGGATTTTTTCTCAAAAAGATGGACAATCACATTCATATGGTGATTGGTCGGTTTTTGTATGACATGGGTGCACCTTTTGATGTTGTGAACTCAGTCTGTTTTCATGAAATGGTTAATGCAATTCTTCTATGGAGGAAGTGAAGAATGAAGCAATTAAAAACACTTGTTAAAAGGGAGGAATATATGGTGTACTGAAATATTATACATCATAGATGGGGAAATGTTGTGGCATCATCCTCTTCATGCTGCTGGATTCTATCTTAATCCAAAGTTCTTCTATAGTATTCAAGGAGATATACACAGTTGTATTGTGTCAGGAATGTTGGACTGCATAGAGATTGGTACCTGATACAAGAATCCAAGATCAAATTTATCAGAGATAAACTCATACAAGTCTGCTGCAGGTGACTTTGGGAGAAGGATAAGAGTGAGAGCAAGAGAATCTACCATGATATATGGATACCATTTTTGGTTATATATTTTATTTTACTCATGTAACTGCTATTTCTCAATCAGAATCTTAATTAAACTCTTCAAATCACTTATCCTATTTTAGCTTCTAACTATCATTAAGTATCACAATTTCGATTTATTTAATTATTTTATACTATAATTTCCGTCTCAGTAAAATATCAAGATTAGTTATTTGGACAATATTTGTTTTATTTTACGCTACTATAGGGAAAGGTTATCATGTTAAAATATAAACTTTTTAGCTTTAATTTGTTTAGACTATAATTTTTGTGTCAGTGAAGGCATTAAGTTTAGTTATTCAGAAAATTTGTGTTGTATTTTACGTGATATAAAAGAAAGGTTACGATGTTAAAATATAATTAAAATTAAAATAGAAAAATAATTTAGATATATTATAAAAAGAATATTTTATTATATATGCTTATAAATTTTAAATATATAGTTATAAATATATACCATTTTGTTAATTAATTTAAACATTTGTAAGAAGTTTTTATATACAAACTTCTAAAAGAAAAAATATAAAAAAATAAATTCTTTTACTTATGTACCGAGTTAAAAAGAAATTGAAAAAAATTATATAAAAGAATTTTTATAAATTAATTTATAACCGTATTAATTTAATTTACGACAATATTAATTTAGTTTTTCTTTTTCATTTTTTTCTTAAAACCCTCTAAGAAAAACTCATAAAAGCACTCAAATTAGCTTACCAATAAATTAATTATGATTCATAATTTATTTATTTTAAAAGTTCTTTGTAAAATATTGTCCAACAATAATATAACTTCATAATTTTTAATTAATTGTTTACCTTTTAACTTTTCGAACGAAAACGAAAAGCACACTTCACATGTACTCGCCACAGTTTTTCACAGGTTGAAAATTTTGGTTTAGTTCTGTTAAGTGTTTTTAGATTGGGTTTCCGGGTCAAGCTATCTGTTGAACCGGACCGAACCGATCTGATCAACTGTGTTCTTCGTCGTCTCAGGTTTTGATTCTCATTCTCGCTGAAGCTACTGACTGTGTTTTCAAAGACCATTTTTGAGTAATTTTACGTTTTCTCTTTATATTTTTGTGGCTTCGGATCATAGATTATATCAAAGTTGAATAATGGGATGTTTTTGTTCTTTTTCATATGAGTAGTAACTGAATTTCGTGTTTGCCCTCTCAGTTGTATTCAATTCTTCGTATGTTTAGTATGTAATAGGCGTTTCCTGGGGTACTCCTCAGATTGCAATTGAAGCTTTCATTTCATGTTCTTATATTTTGCATTATTGTTGGTAGTTTAATCTGCCAATCGCAAGGTTATTTATATTCGTTGACATTTTCTTTAAAAAAACTAATGAAGTTTAATTTATAGATAATATCGAAAATGTCTTATTGAGAGAGTGGGAGAATGAGAGAGAGACTTGTTATCTAAGTAGTGTATTCTTATTTATTATACAAGACAAGATTATGGAAAATATTTTAATTTTTAATAGGAAAGAGGAAATTTAATTCAGAGTTAATCACATATTCTAGTAATGCTTTATTGAGGTAATTGTGGTTCTGAAGCTCTGCAGTTTTTTTTCTGAAGTTTGTTTGTTGTTAACTTTCAGCAATGGCATCCTTAGATATTCGTTCACTGCTTGTATTCTCGGCCATTTTTCGAGTTATCTTGATTGTGTATGGAGAGTGGCAAGATGCTCATATGGAGGTTAGATACACTGATGTTGACTACCTTGTCTTTTCTGATGCTGCTGCTTTAATGGCTGCGGGTGATTCCCCCTATAAGAGAACCACTTATCGCTATTCCCCCTTGCTTGCCTTTCTTCTCATTCCAAATTCATTTATCCATCGCTCTTGGGGAAAGTTCCTTTTCTCGGCTTCAGGTATGGTCAAGCTTTTGAATTTAGTCTCTGCTAACACTCTTTTACAGTTACCAAGTTAAAGCAAGATTGATGAACTATATGTGGCAGTAATATTGCATATTTTAGATATAAAAATTTGGCTCCTTAAGCATAAGAGTTACACTTCAGGGACAAAAGTGCAGACTAGAGTGGTGTACTGTTAATTGAAAAATCAATGAAGTGACTTTAACAACTTTATGATTTGTTATATTATATGTCTATGAATGTTATCACAGTCTCAGTCATTGGTTTTCCAATCAACAGTCACAATTTTGCAGTTTTGTCTAGCGTATTGACAGGGCAGCAAATTGTCTTCCTTCCCTGACTCAAGGAGTATGCTTCAATATGCAAACAAATGGGTCATGATATTCAAGTGAGATGGATGGGGAGCGCATACAATAAAGGGTTTAAAGTATTGAATGTAATGCCTTACTATTAGTCAACATTAACCCTAGTGACTGACCCATGGTTGGGGGGCAGGAATGATAAGACAAGTATTGTTACTGGATATAGTATGATCAGTTTAGTGAGGGCTTCAAATCACTCCCAACGATGGAGATAACTTGCCAACAGGCATTGGTTTGGGTTGCAACCAATGTAGCCTTATGTAGTCAAACAGAAAAAGGTTATTTCCAACAAAACCAAAATAATGGGAATGTATCAAAAAATTGTGTTAGACTTGGGACATTGAGAAATTGTCATTATTTGTGAATATAAGTGACCATTTTACACCTTGCATTATTTCAAATCGATATGCTGTTACATACTGAATATGCTGAATATTCTTCCAGTCATTACACCTAAGCAAATGCCATCTTAAAAAATGCAGATATACTTGTGGGATATTTCATATATTATATTCTAAAGCTACGGAAGGCTCCGGAAAATATGTGCAACTATTCTGTCATGGCATGGCTCTTTAATCCATTTACCTTCACCATTGGGACACGTGGGAACTGTGAGCCTATTGTTTGTGCTGTGATATTGTGGATCATTATCTGTCTTTTGAAAGGTATGGTTCTGCATCTGTATTAGATTAAATTGATGTAGTTGGACTGTTTAGTTTGTCATCTTTTAATCTGTGACACTCCTTAAGTTCTAACAACTGTACTGGTTTAGATGATTAACGGGTGTCCTTCTCCGCAACATAAAGAAGAAAGCACTTTTAATAATAAATTTTACATTCGTTA
>Ga0099825_1000344_pt1 | contig 46399 bp, 15 predicted proteins | sample SiratroredBW_FD_76838 | JGI IMG/M metagenome (GOLD analysis project Ga0099825, IMG submission 76838) | Root nodule microbial communities of legume samples collected from California, USA - Siratro red BW | ecosystem: Host-associated > Plants > Roots > Nodule | place: USA: California | collected...
AACAATTATTATTACACCTTTTAAAATATTTCAATGATCTAGTTGAATACTATCAATATTATTTATTATCAAAATAAATTTTACAAAAGTATTTAGAAAAATACTTCTTAAAAATTTCTTTCTATAAAATGCTAAAAAAAATATATTTCATAATCTAATATAAAAAAATTGTTGTTCTTTAATAGATAAATAAATGCATTTATTCCAAAGTAAAAGCAATATCTTCATCCTTTGATTATTGAACACCGAAAACATATAAATATGTGACAATATAAAAGAAATGGTGCCTTTTTAACTTGAGTTATACTTTCAATTCTCTTACCTAAAATTTGTAGTAATTTGAATATTAAATTTCTTTACAAATACATCTTCTTTAATCTTTATCAACAAGTCTATATAAGTTTTTGAAAAGTTCAATCCATATAGAAAAAATCAAATCCCTCTTAAATAACCCTTCAATATTTTATCTAGAAGAAGACAAAAAAATATAATTAACTCTAAGTATAGAAAATATTTTATCAAAATAAATAAATTATAATATTTACGTATTTAAATCTCAAAGTAAAAATAATAACACTTATTAACATAAAGAAACATTTTTATTTCATTGACTAATTCTATCTGCTTAAATAAAATTTGAAATTAAGATCAATTTTTTATTTTATTTTATATATATATATATATTTTTTTTTTAAATAAAGAAAAGTCTGAATAAATCGTTATCTCCTTTATCTGGCGTTGTTGAATACACTATCCACTCAGGCTTGCATTTGCCAAGGTAGTGGAAATGGCGATTTCCCTTTCGGCTCTCACCACTTCCCTCTCTTCTCTCTCTTTCTCTTCCCACATTTCTCAACGACCCAACACTCTCTCCTTCGCCACCACCCTCTCCCTCTCGCGCTTCCCCAAACCCCTTTCCCTCACAGTCTCCGCCACCGCGCTCGCCGAACCGGAAACCGAAGACCTCAAAAAGTACGTCAAATCCAGGCTTCCCGGTGGATTCGCCGCCCAGACAATCATAGGCACCGGCCGCCGTAAGAGCGCCATCGCTCGCGTCGTTCTCCAGGAAGGAACCGGCAAATTCATCATCAATTACCGCGACGCTAAGGTACTCAACAAATTCTAAATCAGTTCGGGAAAGTACAATTTCTCAAAGATATAAATAAAAATTCACTTAAATGATATATTAACATATAGTAGGTGGAAATTTCAGGACTTCTTTGGTATGTTATGTTGATTTTATTTTGTTTACTTAGTAGTGTTTGTGGAATGTTTTATCCAGACATGGTCTTGTTAGTTGGTTTCGTTTGTCGTAGGTTCTGTTAGTTGCTCAATCATTAGTGTCTTGTGAGTTAATGAATTAGAGATGCTTATATATGTTTGTATTATGCTGCACTGTGAAATTCAGTCGGTTCAGAATCTGCCGATTCATAAACTCTCTGGTATCTGGTGTGGTATTAGAAGTTCTTTAGCTTGTGATTGCAATTGTATTGGACCTGAAGCACATTTTTAGCAAGATAATGAAGTAGTTGATTAACTACTCTGAAGGGTCACTTAATGTGAATCGTTATTATAAAACTGAAAGGGTATCTGGGAAGAGCTGGATGAGTATTCTGTGAAGGTGTGAAATCTCTTCTTGGATACATCCACATAGAATGTGCCACGGGCTTCCTCATGGGCCTTAATCACGCTTTCTCCCAATTCAGAGGTTAGATTATACCAATGAGGGTACTGAAATGTTAGGCCTAAGTCACGGTTGAGGGAAAATTAAAGGAAATAAACGAGCCACTATATACTGAAGAAAAGAAGATAAGGTAATTTTCATTCGTGATTTCCAACTGCAAGGACCTGAATTACTTGAAAGACCAAAGGTAACTGTACTGAAATCCAAGGTGTATACCTTGACACATCCTACAGGTAAAGGAAAAAGAAAATTTGAAATAGTTCACTTCTAATAGTAGTTGTTGAGCCATGCTGGCCTAGAGGACGTCTATTTGGGCTTGGGAAGGCCCGTGTGGTGTGTCATGAGTTGCTGTCTTTGGGCTGCGAACAGGATCCCATACTTTGCACAGCAAGATTTTCTACCTGATTATTATTCAGGAAGAAAACAAAGGGAACTTGGTTCCTTGACTGCTCAATCTGAAGCACAAGTTACATGTGCAGCGCCAAGTTCTGCTTCACAAACCAGGACAAACTTCTCCTGCTGAAAACAAGAACACAAAAAGGATGGACTTCTTTGTGCTCATTGTGGGATCTTTTGTTGGGTGGGGACTCGGACTTTTTCTTATGCACTTATTCACATTCACTTTGGCTTTGCATGGTTGAGTTGATGTGGATAATTTTCAAGTTCCTTTTATTTTTCACGATCTCTACAAAGCATCCCTCGATGTGTGTCATTTGGTTTGGTGGCTTCAACATAATATAATTTGAACATCTGCCTGGTGTTGGATTTTTGCTCAAGTTCTTTGTTATCTTTGTGGAAGAATACTTCGTATTACGAGTTACGATGGCATAATGTATATGTGTGGTGGGTCTTTTACTGTTTTATTTTAAATTAATTTTGTATTTTGATATTATGAATGGATTGGTTTTACTAGTTTGTGTGATTGAAGTTTCTGGGTGGCTCGTTGTTTTTTCTTTTTTTTTTTCACTATTCATAGTGACATGAAGAGATTTCTCATATTGTCATCTTGAATTTTGGATTTAATGAGAAATCAGCTCGAATTGGAATCAGATAATGTTCAAGTTATTTGTAATCTGTGGACGACCTTTTTACAGCTGTGATTGTGTCTTTTAGGAGTTTTCATTTTTGTAATGGATTTTTACACCTTAGATCTCTGTCTCTGTGTGATTGATAATTGTCGTTTCCTTTTGATCTGTTTTTTTTTCTGTCTAATTTACATTAATTTTGAGTAGGAATATCTTCAAGGAAATCCATTGTGGCTTCAATACATTAAGGTCCCTTTGATAACTTTGGGATATGAAACTAGTTATGATGTTTTTGTGAAAGCTGAGGGTGGTGGCCTGTCTGGTCAGGCTCAGGCAATCTCTCTTGGCATTGCCCGTGCCTTGCTGAAGGTGAGCGAAGATCATAGATCACCTTTGAGACAGGAAGGACTTCTTACTAGAGATTCCAGAGTGGTTGAGAGGAAGAAAGTTGGTTTGAAGAAAGCTCGTAAAGCCCCTCAGTATTCCAAACGTTGAGGTTGGGATTTCACATGTATGGTCTGTCTTTTTCTGTCCTCCTAGTGTCTCTGGAATTGGATTATATTGGGAACTATTGCTTGTTTTCTCATTTGTAGTTGTAGATTTTCGTTAGGAAAAGTAAAGAGAAATTGAAGAGTATCCCAAGGCTTGTATGTATTCAGAATCTTGCCCTCTGCTTCCCCATCTCTTGTTTCCTTGATCTGTATGGAATTGGGAATTGTAGGTACGATGAGATTTCTCTCCATTTCACCCCAACCAAACTACTGTTGTACTACTATAGTGCAGGTTTCATTTCATGACCTAAATTTTGTGGTATTTGTCCTTCATCTGTCATATTGAGATATTTGAAATAATGACCTGTGAAATTTCTTACTGTCTCAATTTTTCATCGGTTGTCAGAGATAGACATAAACTTTAAACATATATATATATATATATATTACTTCATTTAACATTGTCTTTATAAAGAAGTAAATACATTATGCATGGATTAATAAGAATATATAATATTAATCTTCTATCAAATAACAAATAGTTTTATTAATTCTTACTTGCTTTTCTATGATAAGCAAATACTTCTTTTGCTTTCAAAATATTAAGGAAAAAAAAAAATGCCGGACAGTCTAAAGTGTTATCACATTGTTATTCGAATAAAATTTCATACATGTTTAGTTTGTTATTTTTTATAATAACCATATTAAAAATAATATCGAATATATTGACATTTACACTGATAATGTGTATTTATTAAACATAAATATTAGATAAACTCACTATTTTATTTAATATTTTCATTATAAAAGAAGAAAAAGAACACAACTCGAGAGGGGAAGCATGGCTTTTTATATTAAATAGGGTTTTGCAAAAGAATATTAAAATCAACTTGTTAAAATTATTGAATTTAATTTAATTGTGTCTCTAAATTAATTTCACCGACAAGTGTATATATATATATATATATATTTATATTTATATATGTGTGTGTATATTATTCGTACAAATTAAACATAAATACTAAAAGATGTACAGTAATTTACCCACACTATTCTCTATTGAACCAGCCCCTTTAGTAAGTTTGACATTGAAATGTAGTTTAGAGAGGAGAAATTGCTTTGGATGATAGACAAAGAGATATTAAATAAAGGATTTTACTATACCAAAGTGAGTAAACATGTAAAACAAAAATAAAAATAAAAATAAAAGTCAAGGTTGTATTTATTATTCATTTAAATAAAAAACTTTCATTATATGTACCAATAGAACCGCACCTCAGATGGACGGGTGAAGAAAGAGTAAAGCGCATATTAAACTGCAGCTGGTGCAAATACGATGAAAGAAAATCATGGGCAGTTCTTAGGTCGTTAAATCTCTTCTGCATTATCAACCTCGTTCCCTGTTCCAATTTCCCTCTTTCCCTCTCGCAACCGCGTTACGCCACATCTTCCATAATGTTCCACAACACCAACCTCAACAACAGTGTCTCGATCTCCGTGTCGGACGATGAATCCGACGAGCTGGGACGGATGCGGATCCGCGCGCGGCGGAAGCGCAAGAAACTCGGCAACAGAAGATTGCTGCGGAAGCTACTCCTCAGATACTGGATGCTGCTCGTCATTGTTCCCGCTGCGGGATTGCTCATATTCGAGGCCACCAGAATCGGGCGAAGCTTCAATAGTTTAAAAACGAACAGCAACATAGAAACACGCGCTAAGAAAGTTGATGGATCTAGTCCCACATCGCGGAAGGAGCCCCCCGCCAATTTGAATCGCCTCGATCCTACCACACATGTTGTGGCTGGCGTCAGAGAACGTAAGTACCTGTCTCTCTCTATTTTGATATTAGTAATGATTAGCGTAAGATTCGTTATATGTGGTTCACTACTGTGTAGAGTGAAGGTATACGATTGTCGTTTAAACTTATGCCACTTTTGGGTAATAGTTTGATGAGATTGTTGAAAAACTACTGTGCGATTGACTTTGTCTGATAAGTGGTTAAAGAGGAAATGGTTGTGTGTATACAATAGAAATATCTGACACTTGTAGAATTAATGAAATGTTTAATGGTGACAAATTTTGCATAAGTGGTTAAGAGTAAATGAATGTGTATATTTATCAGCATCTAATTGTTGTGGGACTACTAATGATTAAATATGTTTTCGCTGATGGTTGATGTTTAATAGTGTTGCGTGTATTGAAATGTGGTAGTTAACTTTCTCTTTAAAGTGGTTGATTGTCAGGGTGGATAATTCTCAGTTGAGATGTTAATTTTTTCATTTCAAGATGCATAGGATAGGGTCTTGATGTGTGATTTGATCCCTATCAGGTTGCTTGAAGCTTCTACCTCCTGAAAAGCTTGAGCAGCTGGATATACCTGTGGAAGAAGAATCATCTAGTGATCCTGTTGGTGAAGTTTTATACATGTCAGAGAGTGATAGGTCTTTTGTAGGAGCGAATGTTACGTTGTCTCAATTGCGTACAGAGGATACACGGTTTAATTTATTTACTGGAAATCAAACATTTGAGCAGAGAGATAGAAGTTTTGAGGTAATGGGTTGGTTTGGTTCTCATTTTTAGCTACTTCTCTTTTTGGTTGGCGGTAGTTATATGTTTACTCTAGCCTTTGTTTCTTCGTGTAGGTGAAAGAAACTATGATGGTACACTGCGGGTTTTACAGTGTGAATGGAGGGTTTAAGATATCTGATCAAGATAAAAGTTACATGCAAGGTTGCAAAGTCGTGGTATCTACTTGTGCATTTGGTGGTGGAGATGATCTCTATCAGCCAATTGGAATGTCTGAGGCTTCGCTTAAGAAGGTTATTTAAGCAGTATAAGAGTTTGTTATCGATACATCGTAGAAGTCGCTGATCTTATTTGCCAAATCTATTTAGTGGTATGCAGGTTTGCTATGTTGCATTCTGGGATGAAATCACCGTCAAAGCGCAGGAGTTGGTGGAGCGTAGAATTGGGGAAAATGGATTTATTGGAAAGTGGCGTGTTGTTGTTGTTCGAGATCTTCCTTTTGCCGATCAAAGGTTGAATGGTAAAATTCCCAAGGTAGTAAATCTTTGAAGCCTGGTGTCTTCTTTCTTATGCCATTTGCTATGTCTTTATAGCAGTGCATAATTAACATGTGGCTGCACTCGTTTCTTTGTCCTGCCCTTTTCGAAGATTCTTATTTTTTTGCATACACTGCTATGTAAATGCATGCTCACAATGGTTGTTGTCCTTCATTAACCCCATCAATTGACACATGTGCCTTTACCTGATGAATGAAAATTTGGTGTTTAATTGAGTTGAAAGGCGTTGCACAATCTATCTATCTGACCTCACTTAATGGCATAAGACTTTTGTTATTGTTGTACATACCTAGCATGATGTTCTCAATTATTCTTTAATTTGGGTTGTCATCTTCTGATAAAACTTTCCTTTGTTCACCTTTTAAACCATGTGTGCACTTGAAACTCTTTCAGATGTTAAGCCATCGCCTTTTTCCTCAAGCTAAATACTCAATTTGGGTAGACTCCAAGTCCCAATTCCGGAGAGACCCACTAGGTGTGTTGGAAGCACTTCTTTGGCGCACAAAAGCTATGCTTGCCATATCAGAACATGGAGCTCGCAGTAGTGTCTATGATGAGGCTAAGGCTGTTGTGAAGAAGAACAAAGCCAAGCCAGAGGAAGTTGAAGTGCAACTGAATCAATACAGAAAAGATGGCCTGCCTGAAGACAAGAGATTTGGTGGAAAAAAAGGTATGCACTGATCATATTTTTATTGGCTAAAAGTAATTGTAACATTTTTCTTCTTTTCCTAAGAAAAAAAAATCCATGTTCTATTTCATTTAGGATCTCGCTATATGTCACATTTTCTATAGATTTCAATCCTCATTTATTGTGTTGCCGAACTTTGGCTTAGTTTGGATTGTATCTCCACCTTTGCCCATATATTTTGTAAAATGTTCCATTAAACTTGTGCTGTGCAGCTCTATGTGAAGCCTCTGTTATCGTCAGGAAGCATACACCCCTAACTAATCTATTGATGTGCGTCTGGTTTAATGAGGTGGTTCGCTTCACATCTAGGGATCAGCTCAGCTTCCCTTATGTCCTGTGGAGGCTGAAAGCATTCAAAAACATCTATGCTTTTCCTGTTTGTACTCGCAAGGATCTTGTCAATAGTATGGGCCATGTCCGCAAGGCCAAACCTTTGCAAAGCTGATTTAGTTAAACTGGTTGAAAGCAATGCCTACCCACATTTATCTAATTCCTTCCTTATTTCAATAGTTTCTTTAGCCAATCTGAATCAGGTATGTGTGGTTTTTCTAACTTCATCCCCTCTTCTCTCATAGTCAGTGAATGATTATAATTTGTATTTACTTGTTTATTGTAAGCTCTTTGATTAGGTTATGTCAGAAAGAATCTAGTTGATAGAAAGAGAAATCAAACAAAGAAGAGATTTTGCTTTGGACCTGTTTCCCAACACAAATTTCTATAATAACACCGATGATTTCATGAATTGAGATTCCTGTGTCTATTATTCAGTTAAAATAAATAAATGCAGCCCTATGTGGTTGGTGGCATAGGTATTTTGTCAGACATGTAGCAATTATTCCTGGAGAGTCTATTGATGGCAATGATCATGTAAGGCATACGATGAAACAGTTAACAGAGCAGAACTTCGAACCACTGATGCAACAGATTCAGCTTGATGATCCATTGTGCTGCCACACCTGTGAAACATATGATAAAGCGTAGAAAGAAGCCGATAAGAATCCTGATATAGAAAATTTACATGATGAGAGGGTACCATTTCAAGATTGTGTTGGGTAGTTTTTTAGGAAAGGGGTTAGCTAAAGTTCCAGGATGTTAAATTTAGTTGTCTTTCTGTGTTAGTTTCAATGTTTTTTTAAACGATTCTAGGAATAATAAGCCTGACAAGAGCTGAAGAAAATGAGAGGAGTTGCATAATGAAAGGTGCCCTTTAAGGTTTATTTGTTTAGAGGTTAGTTGTACTTGATGTCTACTATATTTGGGTTTCAGTTACCAAAGATTTTAGAGATATTTGTGCTCAATAATTGAAGTTCGCAAAAAAGAAAAAAAAATGGATATACTTAAAAAAAGTTTAGATATAAACCATCTTGGGAGTAAAATACTTATATTATTTATAACCGCATTATATAACTAGTATCAATAACATGTTAAAAATATAATGTAATTTAAAATAAACATAAAAAAGTTTGAAAGTTAAAATTTTAATTTAATTTAACATAAATTAGATTTAGATATTCTTATGATTCTATAATTCTCTAATAGAAAAAGTTTATCACTTAATGGTGATAAAATAATAACGTATTAAATTTAAATATCTTAAACATCTAAAATAATAAAAATTGTTGATTAATATTTATGACAAAAATTATATATATGTATATAAAATTATATTATAATGTTGAAACAATTGTGAAGTAAATAACACTAATAATGAATATAAACAACCTGCTAACTATAATAATCAATAAAATAATAATATGTTTCTAGGAAAAATTAATAAGTAATTTTTCCACAATTACATGTATTTATTAAATTATTATAAATAGTCTTACTTTTATTAGAAAAAACTATTCTTTGAAAGTGTAGTAATAATAATGCTAATTAAATATTAAAATTTTAATCATTATAATTATTGCCTGAATATATTTAATATTATAAAGAAGTACTATTTTATCCATTAATTAACTATTTTGATGATTAAGGATATAACAAAATAATAAAATAATAAATGTTATTTTTGATAAAAAAAAACAGTAAAGTAGCGTCTAAAGATTGAGTAACATATAAAAGTTTTCCTTTTTTTTATGTTTAGAATAAAGTATCACTTTCGTCCTAAATATAAGATTTATAAAATTTATAGGACAAATTTTCTAAATTGGTGTTATTTTTACGTGGAATTTTCAAAATTGTGATTTTTTATTTATTTTTATCATTTTAGTTTACTAGATAAAATGGTACAGCTACTATATTAATGAGTTCATTAAAATTGTAAGAGTAGTGCATGATTTTAAGATAATTAATATTCTTTCCCATTCCTTGTATTATATTTATTGATAAACATGTAATGGTTAAAATTAATTATGATTAGGTAATTGAAATAAATGTGAAGTTAATTTGAATAAAAAAGTAATTCCATGCCGTAAAGAAAAGTTACCTAGTGTGAATTTAGTTCATAATATAGAAATAAATTTAATCACTAATATATATAATTTAAAAACTAACATTAAATTTATTTAAAAGATTATATAATATTTTCAAATTTTTCTTTCTAAATTTATTGCTGAATTTTAATTTTATTTTAAATTATTTCTATATTATAACTAAATTCAAATATCCAACTTACACTTAATTTTGCTAAATATATTTTATTATTAAATTTTAATTTAATTTAATTTTTCTTTTCAACATCAAACTTATTCTTAATTTAATTCAATATATAAATCTCATGCTAACATAATTTTTTATTTTAATTTAAACAATAATTTGGTCAACCTTTTTTTAATTCAAAGAATTTAAATCATCTTTTCATTTAACTAGTTTACATAGAGCAGGTAACTTTTCTTCATAGCATCTAACCACTTTTCTATTCAAATTAATTTGATATCTATTTCAATTATTTAATTATAATTAATTTCAATCATGGATTTGTAACCGTTCATTTATTTTAATTGTATAGTAACAACACACCACATGAAAAAATAAAAAAATAAAAGAAAAGGAATAGAAAAAAATATTAATTACCCTAAATTCGTAGAATATTCCTCCATAATTTTAATTCACTCATTAATTGAAATAGTGTCTTGCTACATCATTTACTAAACTAAAATCATTCACCATTTCATATTCTCCTCAATTCCTCTTCTATCTTTTTTTACACATATAATGTGTTGTTATTATACAACTAAAATAAGGTAATACTAATCTTACGTTTTAACATATAACCTCGATAGAAAATAATTTATTAATATTAATATTGATAGCAAATTTGATAAGGTTATAAGGATGAAGTGGAAAGAATTACGTATACGATATAAGAGAACTAAAAAATTATCTTAATGTGAGTGTACGATAACAAATTCCAAGATTTGAAAAAAAATGAAAATATATTAGATTATATGTGATTCTTCTAACTTTTAATTTGATATTATAAATAGAAAGATAAAATATTTTTAGAAGTTAAGAAATTCACTTGTAATTAATCTATAGGTTTAACTATCAATTATTATTTAGCTTTTGATTGAATTTATTATACTTTATTAATATTCTTCTGTTTCGTATTTCTCTTGGTACATTTCTTTAGTTTTTAATTTATGACATAACACTAATTTATTTATGATTTTTTTAAGTGTTGTTGGAATTATTAACAATTATAATTATTAGTTAACAGAAATTAAGATAAAAAATAATATAAAAATATTAAATTAAAATTCAAAAAAATAAGAATAAAATAAAATATTTTATTGATATTTCTAACTAATTGTAATAGGAAAATAAATAATAAATTATTTTATTTTATATTTCTTTAATAAATTTAAAGTTGGTAGAATAAATTATAATAATATGTAACTATAAAATTGAAATTGAAAGAAAATATTATAATAACTTATAAAAATTTTATTTGAATTAAAAAAATTATTTTTTTGTTTTTAAAAAAATTTAAATAATTAATAACAAAAATAAAATAAAAATTTGATAAAGATAAAATTTTATTTTTAATAAAGATAGAAATTAGTTTTTGATAGAATTAGAATTTAATAGAAGTAGAATTTGATTTTCATAAAGATAAATTTTGATTTTTGATAAAATAGAATTTTGATGTTTTTTATAAAAATGGAATTTGATATTTAATAAAGATAACATTTAATTTTTGATAAAGATAAAATTTGATTTTCAATAAAGATAAAATTGATTTATGATACAAATAAAATTTGATTCTTGATAAAATAAATTTGATATTTGATAAAGATGATTTGTAGAATTAGATTTAGAGGATACATTATTTCTTTACCTCCATGACTTTTGCGAAAATTTCCCATGATGTTCATATTTATTTAATTATTTATTATTATATATATTAGAATTGTGATATAACTATTATTTTAATTATATTATTTTCTTTTCATTATAAACTTCACATTTTCGTATACATATTTTAATTATTTTTGTAAACTTTTTCAAATTTAACAAATTTCAATATATTGACAATGTCTACAAAATTTTAATTTTCTAATTAAAATAATTTTACCAAATTGTTATGCAAATCATTTGTGTACCTCTAATTAATCACAATTTATTTAACTTTAAATCTAATCGCAATGGAAAACTTTTTATATTAAAATTTCATAATTACAACGATAGGCTATCATCAAACAAAATAATTATATTTTCTTTAAATTTAAATCAATAATTTTGAATCATAAGACAAATTTATAATTTTATATTTTTATTAATTAAAACTAATATCAATTATAACTACTAATAAATCATAAATTTTCTCTTCAATCCTTTCATTTCTATAAACAACTATAACATAAAAATAAGATACCAAAATAATCTATAAAAAATCTAAAATTTTAATTCATGCAGTTTAACAATTCCCTGGCAATGCCGCATAAACTTTTAGTTTTCTGCGTTAGACAGAAATGCATACATAGAATATATAATAAATTCAAGCTTAAGAGGTAAAACTAGATATCATACAGAAAATATATTATCTTTTTCATTATTATTGATGTGGTTGAAGTTAATTAATGACGATAATCATTAAAGATATAAAATGTAAAAAAAGTCAAAATATACGAAAAAAATGTCTACCGTTCAAAAGTGCAAGAATTTTAATTTTCTTACCGAAATTTCGTTTACAAAAATAAAATTACAATTCTAATATTTTTTTCCTTATACTTCATATAATCGTATAAACAATCTTATAAATGTGTGTATACATATATTTATATATTAATGTGGAAAAAACTAAAAGATGAAAATATATTAAATAATATTAATTAATCGTTAGAGTTCAATTCAGACAAGAAGAAAGATTAATTTCTATTTTTATTTTCTTTTTCAATCCTCATAAATTACAAAAAAAAATAAAAATTAAGCTTTCGGAAATTGCCTAAAATTGACTGCGAGTAATCCAGGTTCTACCGTGGGTAAAACAAAAGTAAACAAAGACTCAACAAAGAAAAGGGAGAAAAAACAAATGAAACCATTAGCCAGCATGGATACGGATCCTCCACAGTTTAAAATAACTGTAATAAGCTGCATTTCAATCTTTCACCATACATTTTATTTTATTTTATTTTATTATTAATATTAAAGTACAATCAACGGTTAAGATTCACACAGTTCAAAACGGAACTGCAGAAGATCCTGATGAGGAAAAGTCCGTTTTTCTTTCATTTTAACTATGACTATGCTAAGGACTTTTTCACTTTGCTTCTTCTCCTTCTTCTCTCTCTTTCAGTTACGAGAGGAGCTTCGAGATCAGCGAATAACGCTAAATGGCCAAATCGAGCGCCGACGACGGCGAGCTCCGGCGAGCTTGCGACGCTGCAATTGAAGATCCCAAGCAGAAGATCGTGATGGCGCTTCGCGTCGCCAAGAGTCACGGCATCTTAGGAAAATCGTCCAAGCTCGGTCGCCAAATGGCCAAGCCTAGGGTTCTCGCTCTCTCCAGTTACCTTCCTCTAATTCCCTCTCTACAATTCTCAATTCAACTGTTTCCTCTGCTTGCTACTTCGATTTTGCTTGCGCAAGATTCCACCGATGTTTTAGCTTTCAAGGAATTAAATTAACTACTCTGATGTGAACATTGATTTTTTATTTTTTTATAACTACACTTTGAAGCTTCCATACAGTTTTTGCATTAGGTTTAGCTATGGTTTATGCTGTAATGCTCGATTAACTTCGTGTGCCTTTTGTGATATCTAGCTTGTTGGATCTTAAGGCGGGAGTGTCTGTGTGTGGTTTCTTCAGCATGTGTTGTGTTTTAATTGTTTGTTGAACTCTACATTTGTGTAGTTGTTGGTGATGAGGTGATATTTGCTGCAGCGAAATCCAAGGGTCAGAGGACGTCGGCTTTTCTTCGCGTATTGAAGTATTCTACCGGAGGAGTTCTTGAAGTAATTTGTTTTTCTTTTTCTTATTTTCATATGTTTGGATTTTAGCTCATGATGCAGCAATTATTATATGATAATTCTAGACCATGGTCAAGTCAGTTTCAACATGACACATAATCCATGTTTGTTAACACTTTATAGTTGTCTGAGAAGCTTGGCCATGGGCCCAATTTGAGATTGACCGACACGAACGTCGTCTGGTGATTCTGGATTATATAATAATTTCTTTGAGCAAGAAAAAAAATATGATTCCCCCTCCCCGTCAAATTGAATTCAGAGTAGCTAGAGATTCCCCTTTAGATGTTGTTTATTGTCACGTGTTCTATTTTTGGGTGGCATTTCTTCACCCTCTTGTCTAGCATTTTCAACTTTGTAAAACTGTTGTGCTTGCAGCCTGCAAAGCTATACAAGCTAAAGCACCTGTCAAAAGTGGAAGTTTTAGCAAATGATCCCAGTGGATGTACATTTACTCTGGTAAAGTTCCATAACGGATGAGATCTTTATATTCTAGTTCTAGACATGTTCTCGGTTTCAGGCACAGAAGCTATGAGAAGCATGCTACAATTCCCTGTTTTCGAGTTTATTTTTTGATGTCTTCCCAATTATATATTCTTGTTAGGCTGATGCTTGTGTATCTTGCAGGGATTTGATAACCTCAGAAGCCAGAGTGTCGCTCCTCCTCAATGGACCATGCGCAATATTGATGACAGGTTATATTTGGGAGAAATGTTAATCTATGCATGGACAGTTAGTTAGTGGTTGTCTTCTATGTGAGGGGATGAAAATTTTCTAATAATGACCACCACTTATCTTGTAGGAATCGCCTTCTTCTTTGCATCTTGAACATATGCAAAGATGTTTTGGGTCGCCTTCCAAAGGTTGTCGGCATAGATGTTGTGGAGATGGCTCTTTGGGCTAAGGTGTATATATTCTCTTAATTTTGGTGCTTCTTTACAGTCAAGTAGCCCTAATTCTGTTTTACTGAGCTGCATTCTTTTCACTTCTATTGTTTAATAAATAGTTAATTTGTATTTGGTACTCTGTATGGAACGTGACGTATATCATCTGTGGGTATCAAGTCTATGACTTCAAGCTGGGATGTTAATATGTTTGGAAGTTGAGTCCAGGGAGGGAGTTAAATCTCATGCAGTAAAAAGGAAGGGGAATTTCCTTTCCATTCTAAGTTAAGCAGAGAAGAAGAGAGTTATTTCTCCTTGTTTAATTTTAATAAATAATTTCCCTGTTTGCTTGCCAATTTAAGGGGGATGGGCCCACTAAGTTAATACATCCCATTCCTCCCTCTCCCAGACAAGGATTGAAGTCAAATTTTCCTTTTCCTTTTCTAACCTTCGTCCCTCTTAACTTCCCATCCAAACATAGTGTTGGACTGTCTCTGTGCGAATTACTTATTCCATTATTCAGTTAATTATTGAATGTAAGTTTTGTGCTCTAATTGTTTATTTTCATAAACTTTGGAATAGGAAAATACACCCCCTGTTTCTGCTCAGAATAAAGTGCGAGATGGTGGTCCTGTTGCATCTGTTGTGAGGGAGACAGAATTGAAAGTTAACGTTGAAAAGGAACTTGTCTCCCAGGCAGAGGAAGAGGACATGGAAGCTCTTTTGGGAACGTAGGTGTTATTCTTCTTTGTCTTATTGAGGCTAGATATTCATGATAAGCAAGAATTTCTTGAAATAATAGCCTATGTTTTTGGTAAATTGTGGAACCAGGTTCTTTAAATCCTTGGGTTACAATTGAGTCTCTGCGTCTTCCCTTCCAAACTGCTGGCCACATTTTATGATTCATATTGATAGAGGGAATTCATAATTTTTGGAAAGTGTTGTACATAATGATTGTAACATATTTGTCAAAGTTAGAATGATACAGTTAGATTCGTATATAATTCAGTCTGACTAAATCATGTCTTAGGACTAGTCTCACAGTGCCAGTTTGATCCAATAAATGGTTGAGTTATTTTATTTTATTTTTATTTGTGCAGTTATGTCATGGGTATTGGTGAAGCAGAAGAATTTTCTGAAAGGTTGAAGAGGGAACTCCAGGCTCTGGAAGCAGCAAATGTGCATTCTCTTTTAGAAAGTGAACCTCTGATGGATGAGGTATTAACGTTATTTGTTTATGACCTTTCCCAGTCTGACTTATTTGCAGCCTCTTTGGGTTGCCTTAATTGTAGCCTTGAGGAGGTGGTAATCCTACATCAACTAGTGATATGATTTATCGAATTCATAAAGCTTGAGCAATTCCCTTAGAAACCAGTTTTGTGGGATTGAGTTAGGTCTAATGCTCTATTGGGCCACTTGCATTGTCATACTTCGTGCACCCATAGCCCTAGGTGTGCGGGGTGTGTTGAAAACCCTCATTAGTTGTGGTCACACATGGCCCTCATTAATTGCAGGCACTTTGTGTTGCCTTAATTGCAACCTTGAAGAGAGTGTTTAGTCCCAAATCAACTAGAGTTGTAAGTTAAATAGAGTTTATAAAGTTTGATCAATTCTTACTTTACAAGTTGGTTTTATATAGATGAATTAGGTTATGAGGCAAATTCGTATGTTCTTGTTTGCTATATATATTGTTGTAGGCCTCTTGGTTCATGTGTTTTGTGGCGGCTTAACTTTCTCCCTTTGTTTCAAATGATAGACTGAACTAGGATTTTCTGTTGACTAAGCTATAATTTGAGTATTTAAAATCCTGGACTCAGATTTTTTAAGAAATCAATAAATTTCTCTGATTTTATGTCTTTTTGAAACTATATATTTTGTGCGGATGCTTCAAGAGTAATAGAGTTGCTATGCAAATCAATTTCACAAATCTCCATGTTCATTAGTTATCTATAACTATATATAAAGGGAATATGATGTTTTAATGTACACATTTTGTATATCTTATTTTACTCCTATTACTACCTATTATTTCTTTCCAACAATCTTATTTTTTATTTAGACTTTGTTCTCTCTCTTGCTTTACTTTTCCAATAATAACCCCCACTTACTATTTATTATTTAACCTTCATTGTTGCCCTTTTTATTTTTCATTTATTTTTTTAAAAAACACAGGCAAGGAGTGCCAGTTTTTCCCTGGTTTATAACAAATTAATTTGCTTTTATAGATTGGCTCACGCTACTTGTGTGCCTTGCGCAGGTTTTGCAGGGGCTTGATGCAGCCACCAGTGTTGTGGAAGATATGGATGAATGGTTAAGCATATTCAATGTAAAACTCCGGCACATGAGGGAGGATATTGCATCAGTAAGGACCTGTACCCTTCAATTTAAGAATATAAATTTCCTAGATACAGTTTACTCTGTGGTTGTAATGGCAGTGTTTACTGGAAGCATGAATCATTTGTTTAGTTTTCCTTGTTCCTTTGGTAAGGCAAGGGAATTTATGTATCAGTCCAATCCTCATGAGAGAAAGACATTTTATAAATGAACTTTTTATATTAATTAAACAAATTAAAATTAACTTACGAACATTAACTTTTTATTCTATAGTTTTTCTTAATATAATGAGACACTGCTTCTTCCCTTCCATTTCATGCCTTGTGAAGGAATTATTTTAGCAGGGAGTTCCCAAATTGAATTCTCCTACCCCTTAATTTCCAACCATCCAAACCATGACAAATTATTCATCCTCTCTATTTCCTTTCGTTTTTCATGTCCTTGCTTCCTAAATACACCTATCTAAACAAAGGGTCATTGTACTACCTCCTCCTGTATATACTCATTGTCTTCATCAGTTTTCTTATTTTCTAAAATAAGCAAAAAAATAAATAAAAATAAGAATAAAATAAAGCAGGTTTCTTTTCCCTTTTATATTTGCATGGTTCATGGCATGGTATCGAAGTCTCTAAGACCGAATGATCTAGAGTTTGATCCTTGTCGCCCCATTCATGCAATAAGAGCTTTGTCTTCACCTAGTCTCTCAAGATTCTGGGGCAGTTGGTTAATGTGCCAAACTTCTTCCTTGTGTTTAAAATGATATTAATCTAAATTTGGATTTTACGTTTGAAAAGTTGGATTATGGTCACAATTATTTCTACAGAAGTGACCACTTTTGTGGTGCTGTTAAAGTTGCTTTATGCAATTTTAGTATTGTTTGGTTTTCTGTGTTATCTAGGTGATATAATTCTGATGTGAGTTCTTGAGAAGCGCTAGTCTCTTGCTATACTTTGTCCTTATAACTTTTCTTATGTCCAGATAGAAACACGCAATAACAATCTAGAAATGCAATCAGTTAATAACAAATCTCTCATTGAAGAGCTTGATAAGCTTCTTGAGCGGTTGCGTGTCCCTTCTGAGGTATGCCGAGTATCCTAATTTAAGCCAAATGAACTTCTTAGCTTGTATTTATTTTAATGAGTTTTTGTTGGTTGCAGTATGCTGCAAGTTTGACAGGAGGTTCATTTGATGAAGCTCGAATGCTTCAAAATGTTGAAGCATGTGAATGGTTGACTAGTGCCTTGCGTGGCCTTGAAGCACCTAATCTAGACCCTAGTTATGCAGATATGAGAGCTGTATGTTCACTTCTTACTTCTCTCTTAAAAACCATTTGGTAAAATAAGTCAATCATGACATAGCCATTTAGGAAACAAAATTATCAATTAGACAGAGGGTTTGTTGTATTTGTTAAGAAAAGTATTAATGGAAATCTTTTCAAGGTGACTGATGATTTTTCATTCAGTATTTCTATCATTTTGTTTGGCTGGGAAAATTCTAAGAGTGCTACGAATTTGGTATCACAAAGAATAGTGAGAATAGTCTGGCTTTGGTTGATATGACTAATATGTGTTGGACCTAAAAACCATCTGTTCTGATTCCTGTGACCCCTTACAGGTTAAAGAAAAGCGTGCAGAACTTGAAAAATTAAAATCTACTTTTGTCAGGAGAGCATCTGAATTCTTGAGAAATTATTTTGCTAGTTTGGTGGACTTCATGATAAGTGATAAAAGCTATTTTTCTCAGGTACTTTCTACAAATTTGTTTTAGAATTGTTACCCAGGAAGTCTTTTGATTGAATTTATTGTAGTCATTTTTTCTGCTTGCTCTAAACAGCGAGGACAGTTAAAGAGGCCTGATCATGCTGACCTGCGGTACAAGTGCAGGACATATGCACGTCTTCTGCAACATTTGAAGGTTAGAAATTTGGGACTGATAACCTATATACCTTGACAAAATGCTTTCTGCTTTCATTTTGTTCCCTATTTTCAAAGCTTTTGTAGAACTTTGATTCCCCTGTTCCTTACACAAAAAATATTTGAAAATAGACAACAAATAAATAAATGGTGACATTTTTTGTACAAAAAAGTAAAAGCAGAAAATGAAATTAGAAAACATTTTCTCAAATCAAACAGTCCTTATTAGTCCTGCTTGAATTTTGTTTTGGATACATATATTTGTCCAGGGTTGTTTTTTCTACCTAAATTATATTTCTGGACACATGCAGAGTCTTGACAAGAATTGCTTGGGTCCACTGAGAAAAGCTTATTGCAGTTCTCTAAACTTGCTTCTTCGCAGGGAGGTTTGTTTCACATCATGTTGGTTTTTTTGTTTCCTTATTATGATGCATTCCTTTATTTTTGTAATGAAGCAAGGAGCATCATTATAAATGTGAAAAATATATTAATTAATATGATTTTTTAGCTAATCAATATATAAAAAATAAATAAAAAATAATCATTGGCTGGGAGGATTACAAAGTTCTTAAAGAGAATAGATGTCCCAATTTAAATTTTCCTGTGACTCTCTCCGGAGTGATTGAACATTAAAGTGTAACTTATTCCAAATTAAGTTTTCAAATTTGTGCTCTTTGGGATGTTTCGTGTTGTAGATCATTTATTTTTAAGATTTGTCTTACCGAGCATAAGTTTAGGTGGGCCACTTTTGGATTTGAACTAATGGGAAATAAATTATTAGTTATGTAGCTGTGTTTCAGGTAGTGTTTAGCTTTATCCTTAAGCCTCTGTGTGCATGTAACTTTTTGACCCTCAGATTCAACACTCAAGCCTGCTTAAACTCAGGCCTTATTATGTTAAACTTGGGGATTTTGTTCTTACCTTGTTAGTATTGGAAGGAGCTAGGGTACCTCGATTGTTTGCTCTATGACTGTCATAACTAGGAGTGAGCAAAAGGAACTTCTTACACCTTTTCTTTTTCCTGCTGGAAATAATCTTCCAGTGCATTAAAAAGAAAATTGTCTAATATTTTTGATAGATTATATGCCAATATTTTAAATAGAAAATTGTCCTTATTTATCAGAATATTTTAGAGTATGTTAGATTATCTCTCACTTGGCTTAATATTTCCTATTATCTGAGAAATTTGTAGAGAGAATTGAAAAATAAATGACGGTTTATTTCCTAATTTAATCTAATATTAGTATCAAATGAGGGTGGGAGCTTTATGCTTTTTCATCATGTTGCAAGACTTCGTATAATATCAAGTCAATATCAATCTCACTATACTCATTTGCCCTTATCTCCTTTCCCTCGTTGTATACCTCTAATCTCAATAACTATCTTTTGAAAAAGGTGTCAACAGCGAATAACCTTTCTGCTTTGCTTAACTAGTTGAAGAGGAGATGTACCTTTCAACCTGGATTAATTATGTTGATACTTGAATAGCAGATTCTCCACCACTACTGCTGCATCATGAGTTTTTTTATCTTCCTTAACTGGAGTTGTTGAGTTGTGATTGCAATTTGGTATTTGACCTGAAGTTGTGTTATAGTTAATATTAGAATTCTGGCTCATATATTCTATTCTGGTTAAAGTGTGCTGTAGGTCTCAATTTTTTGTCAAAATCAGTTTTTGTCCCTATACTTTAAAATGATGATTTTGGTCCACATTTTTTATGATTGATGAATCTTGTACCACTTAATGGAACTTTACTAGAATAATGACAGAGTTTTGACATCTATCTTTAGGGAATTAAAATATGAATTAAATAATATTCTAATTTATTAAAAAGATTAGCCATTATCATCTTTCTTTATCATTCACCAATTATAAAAGTTACGGGTTCCAAAATCACCTTATTTAAGGTCTAGGAACTAAAACCAATTTTGACCCATATTGTATTTTAGAGCCATGGTAGGCCTAGTATTTGGATTCTAAGGTTTCAAACATTCTTTTACAGGCCCGTGAGTTTGCAAATGAGCTTCGTGCTAGTACTAAAGCATCTAGAAATCCAACTGTTTGGCTTGAAGGTTCTACAGGTTCTGGTCAGAGTGTAAACGCTACCGACACTTCCACAGTCTCTGATGCTTATGCAAAGATGCTTACGATTTTTATCCCACTTCTTGTTGATGAGGTGATCTTTTGATATTCTTTCATTTTCAACACAGATTTGTCTTTAATATTTCAAATGTATAATTCTTCATGGCATAAATTGCAGAGTTCTTTTTTTGCACACTTCATGTGCTTTGAAGTTCCTACACTTGTTCCTCCTGGAGGTGTTGTTAATGGAAACAAAACTGGATATGATGATGATGATGATGATTTGGGAATTATGGACATTGATGAGAATGACAGCAAATCTGGTACTCATACCTGACTCACTGCTAATAGTGTCATGTTTTATATTTTTAATCTCTTCGTGCAATGCACAGGTTTATATTATACATTTTTTTACATTTGTAGTTTTTGTTTTAAATGTGTTTTTAAGTAATATTTTTTAGAATATCTAATACTTGTAACATATAATTACATTAATATTGTGAACGTTATTTTAAAAAAGTTGTTGTTTAGAAAAAAATTTTGATATTTAAAACTTATTATGAGTTGATGCAATACATGTATGAAATTTGTTAATAAAAATGTTAAAATAATATTTAGTTATTTATGTGTGTAATATAAAATTGAGTTTCAATTCTTGTTATTATAGATATTATATAACATGTTTTTTTCATGTTTTTATAATGAATTATTTTTAACTATATTTATTGTAAAAATAATAATAACATAAAAATACATGTAATATAAAAAAATTAAATTGATATAAAATTAAAAGGTGAAAATTTGATATTGATAAGCAAGCCATATACACAGAAAAATAAGAGGAATTTATTTAATTACCATTGAATACTATCATGAATCACATTATTTTAAGATATAAAATGAAAAAGAAAATTGATAGTAGAATATTTTTATTCTTATATTAAAAATATAGTTTTTATTCAGAAAGACAATATACAGTTCATTATTTATTATACTTAATAAATACATACAGTATTTAATATTATAGAAAGAAGAAATGTATTTATTTATATATTTACAAAAATAGTACATAAAAACGTGAAAACTACATTAAATTTTTCATTAAAGTCATCTTTGTTTGACTATTTTAAAATGTTTTATAAATGTGATTTTTTTGGTGAACAGATTTTATTAATTTCATGAATTTTAAAATAAATTTTATGATGTCTTTTATAAATTACACCTTCAGATTCATAAATTTTTTTAAAATATGAATATATATTATCAATTTTTATAAAAAAGTCAGAATAGGTTAGCCTTTTTACTTTACTTACTAAACATAATAATTCACTTTTTGCATACTAGTTACATATTAAAAATTCAGGAAAATGGTAATTTGAGAATTAATATATTGACATATATAAACTTATTTAAGGGCAAAGTGTCTACAATAATCATTATAACAGGAGTAATCAAGTGTTTAATTAAATAGATCTTGTCTTGTAAATGGAACATTTTACTTTAAATTTTCTTTTACATTTCCTACTTAATCTGTGAAATAAAAGATCTTAATATGATACTATGATGTAGCTTAATATCAAACAAAGTAATCAAAATCAAAATAAAGGGGATCAAAAGGCTTAAATAAGAACAACGATAGGTAAGTTACTGAAATTAGAATTAAATTCACAATTTTGCTTGAACTTGTATAGGGAATACAATTTATAATCGTAGTGATAATATTATTTTAACTTATTAATAAATATAATTAGTATTGATTTAAAAAAATCATTCTTTTTTTAACATCATATATAATAAATTAATTAAATTTGTTATATGTATGATGATATATATACATAATAATATAGTTATTAGCATACTGTGAATTATTTTAAATTTAAATTTTAATATTTCTTTTAATTACTGTAGTGCATGAAAAATATTTTAAACTAATTAGAAAAGGGGCATACATAGTAATATAAATCTATTGTTAGTACTTAATATCAAAATATTAAAATAATTAATAAATAACTTACTACTCTCAATATTAAAATTAACAAAATTAATCGTCAATTGTAAAATATATAATAAATAAGATTAATGTGAACTACTAAATTCTTCATTAAACAATTCTTACTAAAAGTATACATGATCAACATCTATTATAAATTAAAAGATTCAATCAACTGATAGTATTTTTTGAAGTCTCCTTTACTCTTCTGTGTGTGTGTTTATGTATATAAGTATGTAGAAGGTACAGATAGATAGTTCAGTTTAGTTTCCCTTTGTATCTTTGTTCAGGAATTTCACCATATCTTCCATTTTGTAGGTAAAACTTCTGCCGAGCTTGCAGCTTTGAATAAATCACTTAAGGATTTACTTGATGGAATACAAGTATGCACAGCATTGCTCTTTATCTCTGAATTAACATTTTTGTGCTTCTGATATTTGTGATATGAAGAGATCTGAATATAGCATAGTAGCGAGAGACACAATAAGATTTGGGTTTATTACGTCTTTTGGGTCAGAAAAAAGAATTTTGTTTAAGAAACAAATGGTACAAAAGTAGAGGACATGAAGGGCTGTTAAAAAAATTCAACTGATACTGAATTGAATTGCATACAGAAAATTGAATTGTTTCTAAATTAAACTGTTTGAACCAAATTGAACTATAACATGTGAGATTGAAAAATATGTTTTAAAATAAGATGTCTATTGATAATAGTTCAAAAAATTAGATAATTCCATAGCTATTTAGACTAGTGTAGTTTAGTTCAATTCACTCAAACTATAATGCAGTTCAATTTATCTGAAAACAATCATACAGTTCAGATTTATACAAACACTTTTAGAACTTAGTTAACTTTTACAATAGTTCCATCTAAATTATACATTTTTTCTACCCTTAAGGATCAAGTATCCTAATGATAAACTTACATAAGAGAAACTAATAGATTTTGTCATTTGTTGCATATAAAATCCATGTGAAGAACACCACAGACAAACTTAAAAAATAACTGTGTTCCAAGTGTTGGGTACAGAAGAGGTTCCTTTGAAAAATTCAGCATTCCTTTCCATATAAAGAACAGAACAGCAAGAATCTCAGTTTCTTTATTGAAGCCTAAATCACTAAATTTCATAATAAACAGATGCAGATACTTTAGGCAAACTCAAATCTCTCTGGAAATACCATAAAGCTTGTTCCAAATAAAATTTGCTGCCAAACAATGCAGAAGAAAATGAGTCCCAGATCTGAACTGTAATCTTCAATCACCTGAGACAATGCAGTGAAATTGTTCTTTTGTAGCATGTCATTAATGTGGATCCCTGTTACGGGCAGCAGTCTGGACAAAAGATTTGACCTTCTTGGGAGATATGAATTTTCAGTTAGGTTTGTCCAAACAAGAACTGTTGGAAGACTGATAATTACTAGAGTAAAACAACCAGAAACAATTTGATTGCCTCTTAGCCTTTAGGGTCAACTTAGACCTAGTCCATTTTTAATAGTACCCAGGTATGATTTAAAAATTCAAAATTTGATGCGAAAATTGCCACCGAAAGTGAGGTATGGGAGAATAAACCCTGTCTAGTAAACTTTGAAGGACTAAATACATAAGAGACTTCCTGTCCCGTGTCCCACTTATTATAGTATAAATCAGACCTGCCAGAACCTCAACTTTTAACCATAAAGAAGAAAACTTGAAGGAAACTGAACTTCCTAATAAACTTTTAGTTATCAACGCCACATTATTGGACAATGTTTCTTCATTCTCTCTCTAACTATTGTGTTCCACAGGAAACCAAATCCAGGGTAAATTCAAGATAAATTGTTGAAGCCCAATGTGCCTTAATTCTTAACCTTTCCCCTCAGCAGCAGTGTGAACTTTATATATTTGTGTAGTTCTGCTTAAGGTTTATAGAAGGCAATAGTTCTAAGCAAAATGTCTGCACATAAGCAGAAGAGGTAGACAAAGGAGAGGTTCATAACAGTAGCTAGGTACTAGAATTCACCAACTCGGGTATACAAGAAAACGTTTAATATGAAGCATAGTCTTTTAGAAGGCCAACATTATTGGATTTTATGAGATGAATATAATCTATTTCAATTTACAGACTAAGACTGTATACACTGCATAATTGGTCAGGTTTTATTGAGTTGTTGGCAGTGGTTTAGTATGTTTAAAAATTCAGCAAATACAGCTACATATCAACTCCTTTATATGATTTCAGGAAGACTTTTATGCTGTTGTGGATTGGGCATACAAGATTGATCCTCTCCGCTGTATATCAATGCATGGAATAACAGAGCGCTATCTCTCCGGTCAGAAAGCTGATGCAGCAGGATTTGTACGTGATTTACTTCGTGATCTCGAGTCTAGAATATCTATGCAGTTCAACCGGGTAGGTGACTAGCACCATAAAGAAGACTATTTTACCATTTGTAAATTGAAATGCTAACCTGATTTATTTAATTGGAAATGTTTGTGCAGTTTGTTGATGAAGCTTGCCATCAAATTGAAAGAAATGAACGGAATGTTCGCCAAATGGGTGTCCTCTCCTACATTCCCAGGTGAAATGATTTTTTTTTTTATTTGTCCCCTCCTCCAAACTAATAAGAAGTTCTTTTTTGTAATGATAGTAGTACAACACTTATCTGCTACCTTTTCAGCCATTTATGCAAAGTTTGGAACATAGAAAGAGAGAAGTAGAATAATATCTCTTATTGCATGAAAGGATCTTAACACCGTTATTTGTCTGTGTAAAAATGTTACACTAAAATTGTTCTATTATGATCCCCTACATTTTGCAAATTGCACTGGGTTAGTTCATATTGGGTTCCTGAAATTACATGATTTTTCAAATTCTTGCTTGAAATTTACTTTTCAGGTTGAGTTTATACCCACACATTTGTGGTAGAAGTTGAGCACATATTATAATTGTTTACACTACTAAAATTGGTGTAAGATCAATGTGCTAATTAGGCACAGTTCTATAGTCAGATTGGTTAAAATCATTTCAATGGATAATGATATTTATGAAATAATGGTTTTTGTTTTGGAAGCAATTATAAGTAACTGCTGCAATTGTTTCGTTCTAGCGTGTATTTGTTTCAACTGTCAAGTCTCTCTTTGTGATTGATGCTAAATACTTGGTTAACTGTTTTGCATAGATTTGCAACCCTTGCAACTCGGATGGAGCAGTACATCCAGGGTCAGTCTAGGGATTTGGTTGACCAAGCATATACAAAATTTGTAAGTGATTTGTTAAGAACTCTATCCAGTTTTATGTTGTCTTTTGATTTTTCTGACAAGTCAAGCACATACTTTCAGAAAGTAATGAGATTAAAATAAGACAGGGGGTAGAGTTTATAGATTTTAATTGTCAGGTTCTTGGATCAAATAGAGCATATTTCCAATTTTTGTTTACTGTAAGAAATGAGTATCATTAACTAGAAATAAGTACAACTAATGTAAAATAGATTATAGATGAAATTTAGTGAAACCATACTAGCAACATTGTTCTTTTCTGGAAGATATGGTGTAGCATCTCCATGCCATCTTGTAGAATGGAGATATTTTATAATAGGAGTTATTGCTAAGTTTTATTTATCTTGAATTATTCATTTGATTGATAAATACTGTTTGTCTTTCAGTCAAATGTTTTAAGCTTATTTATTATTTTTGCCTGCATATTTATACCACATGATCAACAACTAACAATGCCTTTTTCTTCATTTTCAATAAATGATGTTGAATCCTTGGTAAATTATAATTATAAATCTTATGCACTGCAGTTACATTTGAAAAAATAAAGAATTATTTTATTGATATCAATCACACATATTACATTCTCATCATCTCTATTTGTAATAACCAAAACCTTTAAAAAAAAAATAAATAAAAATATGCTGAAATAAATAGGAAAATTATGAAGATATTTTTTCTTAATTATTGTGGAGATATTGAGAATATTTCTAATCCTAATAATATGCTATTTACAACGGTTACTATGAGAAATTTCAGTGGTTTACTAATTACATTTTGTTTGTCTGTAGCCCACATAAGAGGAAATAAGTCCTTAATCTTTTTTTTTTTTTTTTCAATTTACTAAATAACTGTTACCATAACATTGCCGTGGGAATTTTGCTTGACAGGTTAGCATAATGTTTGCAACTTTAGAAAAAATTGCACAAACAGAACCAAAGCACGCAGATATTTTTCTTTTTGAGAACTATGCTGCCTTTCAGAATAGGTAATTCCTCTGCCAAAAGGCTGTTTTATTTTACTCAGTTGATTTTGCAGGCAAAGACATTTTTCCATTTTTCAATTATTTTGTTATTTTTACTCAGTTTGTATGACCTCGCCAACATAGTGCCCACTTTGGCCAAGTTTTATCATCAGGCCAGTGAAGCCTATGAACAAGCTTGTACTCGTCATATTAGCATGATAATCTACTATGTGAGTATAATCTATTTTCATTTTTTGTGTCAACACATGAATTGGTATCCTTGGGACCCCACTGATTATCCCTTATTTGCATTGGAAAGCAATTTGAACGCCTTTTCCAGTTTGCTCGAAGGATTGAGGACTTGATGTTCACTGTTCCATCTGAAGAGGTTTGTGTGTATAATGCTACATTTTTATCATTCATAGATTCCAGGGTACTTCCTGCTATACTGCATCTTGTCATGTTAGAAATTCTATTTATAAAGCAAACTGTTTGCAATGTTTCTTACTTTCTCTGGTTGAAATAATGAGGTTTTAAGTATAGATGAAGAGAAACAAGAGAGAATGAATCACTGAATTGATCAAGAAATATGATAATCAGCCCTAAGCAATAATGTGAAAATAAGAAACTAACCTTAAGAATAATTTATGATATTATACGAATAGTGCCTCAAAAGGGGATAATAAACCATTTCAGACTTATCAGCGAAGGCACAAGCCCAAATCTAATTAATAATCTGTGTTGTTTTTTGTGAAAGGTAGGAGTAGAAAGGGGAATTTGGGCTGCTATTTAGTTAGTGGAGTGTAATTTGTGCATTTCTGTTATAAGGTATGATGTACTGATAATTGAAAATTAGAGCAGATGGTTTTTCTTGCTTGGGGGAGCCTTGACTCTCATCCACTCCCATTCTTTATTTTCCCTTATTTCCTGTTTGTCATTATTTTTTCTCCGGTACCTTTGATAAGGTTATAGATATGATAAGATATTTTCATATATTATAACAGGCTGTTACTATCAGTCTTTTGGCCATTATTTTGAACAATAAAATTCCTTACTGAATTCCTCTTGTAAGGGAAATTATTTTGATGAATATAATATAACCTTATGTGGTTTCTTTCCCTAACCTGCAAAACTAAATCCAAATCACCCTACACAGCACAACCAAGTGGTTGTTGCTCCGGATATTCTTTATTCAGATCTGATGAGGAAAGACATTTTTAATAATAATTAATATAATGGTCAATGACCTATTGGCTGCGTAGAGAGAGATAGACAAGCAGTTTTAGCTACCAGAGAAAAGGTATTATTACTTTAAGACCATAGATGTGTACTGCTTAGCAACTAAGTGATTTTAAGTTAATTTTACCATATGGGTCAACCCTTACACGCATTCACCCAGCAATAGAGAAACTAAGTCACCTTGTAGATTTCAGTACCCTTTCAAAGAGTGAGAAGGAGTTCATGCACGGACTTGGACAGGTCCATAGAAGGTCAAGTCAGTTGATCAAGTAGGACACATGATAGGGTACTGTTCTATCTTAGGAATTGAGATAACTAGACTAAGCTACTAAATAATGGTAAATTTATTCTTCTCTGCCTTCTATTTTTTCATCACAGGAATTTTTAACGAAGTAAAACAGGCAATAATTGGCAATCTACACTTCCAGGAATCTAGCAAAATATAAAAATATAAAATAAGCGCTACTAGCAGTTATAACCAATTTTCCCATATGTTCTAGAATCGACTATGTGATCAACTTTACGAAGAGATTCAAACGACATGGTCCTATAGGTTGCTGGGCCGAGTGTATTATTACTGACTTGGGGTCACTAATGTGGATTTGGCGAGTTGCCTCCAATGAGGCTGTTGAACTGGGGATGGTTTCCACAAGGAAGCAAAGATGGACCACGTCACTAAAATAGGGAACCCTCTTATAGACTTCTCTTAACACACACTTTGTTCAACTATAAAGAGGTGCAATACGGTAGCCCTTCAAAAAAGGAAATTGAAGCATAAGAATACCAAAGAGTGATAGAAGACCTAGACTATGATTCAGATGAATTAACTTCGTGTGGTTGAAGCTACTTCATTGACTGAGCACCGGCATCTAAGGATGACTACTGACGAATTATATGAGCTTGAAGAATTGTGTTTGCTGATGCTTCTCTTAACATTGTCTTTTCTTGTCTATGTTTTCCTGGATGCATGAAACTGTGAATTAATTAGTTGGACAAAGTTCACATTAAATTTGACTTTCAACATTCACAGAATTCTATTCTTTTGCATAAATTTCAGATTCCTTTTCAGCTTGGACTGTCAAAAATGGATCTTCGGAAGATGTTAAAATCCAGTTTATCTGGGGTACGGTGATTCTGATTTTCTTGGAAGATCCTTCTCACTTTGTATGTCTGCCTTTTTGAACTTATGTCTTTGCTCCTCTACTTAGGTTGACAAGTCCATTGCTACAATGTATAAGAAACTGCAAAAGAACTTGACTTCAGAGGAACTATTACCCTCTTTATGGGACAAATGCAAGGTAAGATGTACTTATTGAAGGCTTTTCCACTAAATATTTGCCAACAGTTGTCAGTGAAGTGTCTAACAAGTGTTTCGCCAGTTTGGTTGATAGCACTTAAAGATAAATTTTGATGTTGTGTGATCATTTTTTCCACCTTCACGCAATCAAGTATTTTTCCAGTGCAGGTTTGTGATTGTAAAACTAAGCAGAAAATGCATGCTAATTAATCGTTTTTTTATTTTTTTTGCAGAAGGAGTTTCTTGATAAGTACGAAAGTTTTGCCCAACTTGTGGCTAAGATTTACCCTACGGAGACAATCCCATCAGTTGCAGAGATGAGAGACCTTTTAGCTTCGATGTAGAGGTTTATGTATGTAAATATTTTTCTTTCTTTTCATTTTATGTAAGGTATGATATTTCTTCTCTCTATTTAATTTTATTTATTCAATAAAGTGTATCTTTGTAATTTTGACTATTTGAAACAAGCAGTTTAACGTGTCTTGGAACGAATGAGCGAATGAGATGAACGAGTATCTTGCTTATGTGTTAGCATTTTCAGGACTTGCGAGTGGCAATATCGTGTATCCCGTATATGCGTCTTAGCTTATTTCGAAAAATGTAATTCTTTTTTTAGAGCTTTATCAGAAAGTCAGTACCCATGTACCAGTTGTGTGATAATTTCATATATTAATTTATTTCAATTGGTTTCAGGTTATTCATATCCTCTTAGCATTTTGACCTTCACAATTTCATTTTCTAATTTGTGGTCTTGCTCCGCTCCCTTGTCCAGTGTGATCGTAGTTCGATCGGTAATTATTAAATAACAAAAGAATTAATATAATATAACCAGAAATATTAAAAATGTATAAAAGGATATTCGAGGAAGAGAGTTGTCTTTAGATAGTTAGATAAATCACTCAAATTTAAAGTTCGTTAACTCATTGTATAGCATAACCCTCTTCCACACGATTCATTTATGCAAAGGATTAACGGGTATCTTTTGGTAAGATAAACTGAATTTGGTTTACTTAATCAGCTAAATAGGTGAGTTGGGTTGACTTATTGTCTACTAGTAAGAATTTTTTTTTTTCATTGTAATTATTTATTATTTTAATTAACTTTGGTTTTTTTAATAGACTATAATGTTATTTAACAGTGTTTCAATAGTTTATGTGTTTAATTTATTTGTGTCTAATTATATAAGTTAATTTATTTACTGTGTTTATAATATCACTTACTTTCTTTGGTCAAATAGTTGAACATCTTTATTGTATTAATATAAATAGGTGGATTGAGTTAATTATATGATTATATTATAATAAATAAAGTTGGAAGAGTATGCTCAAGTTTCAAATTCACCAACTCAGGAAAGATTTGAGTTCAGTTATAAACTTTCTATTCTAAAATGTGAGTCGAGTTAAATTAACTTGCTTTTAGCTTAAGTTATGGTGACTCAATCCATATAAGATAGGTTGATTTAGGTTGACACTCCTAAACTAGCTTGAAGTTAGCTTGATCAATACAAAAAATATATTAAATCTTTTAAAGTAATTTATTTTAGAAGTTTATAACTTTTAAGTAACAAATTTTAGTTTATTTAATTTTTTTATTACTACTACTTATATTTTAACATATATTTTTTTATTATCTTTAATTTCTTTTCGTCTATTATTACTTATTTCAATCTTATATAGATAATTATCATACTACTTTTAGTATTTATTGAGTTAATTTTTAACTTTTTTATGGTTCAAATAAAAAATAATTAACAATATACATGGAAGTAACTAATGTTTTATTATGCTATATGAAAATTACACACAGTAAAAATTGTAGAAAACAAATTCCATGTATCAGTAGTTCAAATTGAGAAATCAAAAAATATAAATTTTTGGAAATAAATCAAAAAGTTATTTAATTAATACTCATTATATTGATTAATTTAAATTAAATAAATTTTATAAATAAATAAAAATAATAAAAATTTAATCATTTTTTAAAATCTAAATTGTAATTACATAAAAATATATTTTTGTCTAAAACACTTTGATTTATGTAATAAAACTTAATTATATGTCTTTTATATTATTTTATATTTACTAACTAATTTGTTAAACATTTCTAATTAATTAAATTATCAACTCAAAACTTATAGATTAAGAATTTATCAGTTAATTTTATCAAATTGATATGAAGTTTTTATATAAAAGAAAGTGCCTCGGAAAAGTAGGTAAAGCTAAAAAAATGGCTTTGTACATCTAAAACCTTATTAAGAAAGTCTTCAAATTTAAAAAAAAAAAAAAAAAAAGTATAAATTTGTTTGATCTGAAATAGAGTTACGAGCTATCTCCATTTCTTGAGTTGACCAATTATGTTGATTTTTTTTCAAAATAAGTAATAGGTTGTTGAACGAAGAATGTTAAAACTTTAAGAAATTTGAGCTGTCTTTATTTACTTTTAAGAAAAATCAAACACACTTTCTGGATAAATCATTTTACATTTTAAATTCTAAGTTTGGATAGTATAATTTAACTTTTTTCCATATAATAAAAATGAAATAAATATTTTAAAAACTATTTATATTAAACTTTATAAACTAAATTAGCGGAATTTTAAATTTCCAATAATTAAAAAATATGAAAATATTAACACCTTTTAAATTAATTAAAGAGAAAGAAAAAAAGAGAAAAAAAAAACACGAGGAAGACAGAGAAAAACAAAAGATCGAAGAGAAAGAAGAAAGATCGAAAGAATAAATAAATTACAGAGATATCGGAGAGATAAGGAGAAAATATAACTGGAAGAACAAAATTTAGAAAAAGAGACACGAAGATAAAAAAAAATATTGTCAAAATTTGTAAATATTTTTTATAGAATTTAATAATTTTAAGTGATTAAAATATTATCATAAACTATAGAGGTTTGTTTTTTTCATAAATATTCTATCTAAATAACTTATCATGTAAAAAATAACAAAAAACACCTATAAAATTAAAAACAATATCTTGTTAAAATTGATTCTCCAAAATGATATGACTAGAAGGTACAAGAACGTATAAAAAAACAGATAATTGCTTAAGCCAATTAGAGTCTCGTAATAGGGACACTATAGTAAATGTGCGTAATAGAAAATGACATTATGAGGGGCCTGATGCCTTTATTAGAGAAGTTATCTTATATGCATCGTCTTTAGATATTATTTTAAAGTCCATAAAAAAAATGTAAAATAGATTAGACCTAAACCCCTATATGTAACAGTATCAAGTTAAGTGATTAAAAAATTATGATATTTCCTTTGTTCAAGAGAATATCTAGTTTTTAAGTGAATGTATTATTTTTTTGTCATTTATTTATTTTTATTTTTATTAGACACGTGTTCCAATAATCATCGTTGACTTTAGTGATATACTTATCTTTTTTAGTGTAATGAGCTGTATTTAAGCTCAACCATCATTGAGGTTTGTTTATTGCACTCAATTGGAATTTGATTGGTTTTTGAAAATGATAATATCGTCTAGTTTAATTTAATTTGATTATATAATAAATAAATAATATAAATATTATCCATTCAACAATTATACTATGAAAAATAATTTTATATTTTATTATATGAGTCTTATTTATGTATCGACTGTAAGTATTGTTGTTGACCTATAATTATAAGAAACATTAGGAATATTTATATTGAGGTATTTTTCATTATTATTTTTTAAATTATTCAATTCTATGACTAAACTTGATCTATTAAGTTGCTAAATAAAATAAATAAATCTGGCCTAATTAAATTTAATTGAGTTAGGTTAAAAATAGATTAACCTATATTGAGCTAGAAGGATTTATTTTAGTATAAGAAAAAAATAGAGTATTTGCAAAATATTTTATGCTTTAAGTCCACAAGAGTTGCTGAAAGAATATGGTAGTAAATATACGTATATAAAAAGTACAAAAATATACTATTTATATATAGTTTATCATTACAGTATTTGCCTTTTGACTTGTTTATTAAACAGAAATTATATAAAGAGAATGTCATCTAACTTTCTTTTTAACATGCTCATAAAAATTATTTAAATTAATTTATTTAATAAAATTTATCATTTTAATTATTAAGAAGCATTTTTCAATTTAAATATTCTTACAAATTTATAAGATGATAATTCTTTATATTGATATATAACAAATTTGATATTATTTTTAGTTAATATAATTTTTAATACGCTAATTCACTTATATATATATATATATATATATATATATATATATATAGAGAGAGAGAGAGAGAGAGAGAGAGAGAGAGAATGAAAATAAATATGTATAGGTAATTCAATAATATAATAAATTTAATAAATTTTATTAAAATAAATAAATTTAAAATAATAATTATCATAAATATAAATTGACTTTTATATAAATCTACACAAATTATATTATTTATTTGGTTTAGTGATTTCACAAATATACACTTTAATGTTAATATTGATTTAGAAACATGTTTTGTTAAATTTAACTGTCAAGTTGATTTTAATAGAATTGGTTTTACCTATTTACAAAATCCCTAGCCTCAATGGTGGTTACAGATTATACTTCTACTAACTATTTCGTTTATTAATTTATTAAAACCTGAGATGGATAATATTTCAACGTATCATAAATATACAACGAAAGAATGGGAAAACCTCGTAAAATACATAAATAAATCATTTTTAATGGTGTTATATATAGGTGCAAATTATTTATCGATTATATTATTGATTAGTCTTTTGTAACAAAAGAAATATTTAACTGGTTATTTTTAGTACTTTTTTTTTCTTGGCCATATTTTTTGCCTACAATATTTGAACTTAAAACTTTACCTAAAACCATTTGAGTTTGATTTCACTTAATTTAGTGAATTAATGATATAAACGAGTCATTACCAACTATAAAAGTGTAAATTATTCTTCCACTTTTTCTATAACTTTACAAATTTTGTAAACTAGCGTAATTTTTTTGTAAAATTTTTAAAACTGTGTAATTTATTTTTTTATTTTATATTTGGGTAAATGGTCTCCAGGTTGCAAATATAATTGATTGTGAATATTATTGCAGAATTTAAGTTAAAATAGTCTAACAATCTTAAATAATCCAATAATTAGTTAATTAAAATAGTTTTTTTATTGCATAATTTTATTCATTCAACTAAATGGTATTTCTTTTACAAAATTTATTCACAATGATATTGTACAACCTCTGTATCATTTACCCAAATCCGAAATAAAAAAATAAATTATACTATTTTAGAAATTTCAAAAAAAATTACATTAATTTAAGAAATTTACTTAATAACTTTTAATTTGTACATTTTCCTACCTACTTATTCATCAAATATGAGAAAATAATTATATCTTAAAAATTCAAAGCATTTAAATGTACATTAAAAAAACATAATAAAAAAGTTTAGTCTAGTTGATTAGTAGAACGTGAGTATTGGTATTAAAATTTGGTTATTTTTTTAATAAAAATTAATTCATTCCTTTAATAAATGTTATGCCACTATAATATAGTTAAAAAAATAGAAGTCTTCGATTTATGAGAATTTTGGCATTAATATCTCAAAATATACATTATCCAATAAAAATAAAAGTGTTGAATTTTGTATTATTCTTTATTTATATAGTGGATCATTTAATGGTAGTGTATCGAGGATAGTATGATAATATAGCCTATCTTCTTATTGTGGATACTTATTATTATCAACAATAATTCAATTAGTTTCCGTGCATTAAGTGTAATAAAAACTGTACATATTGTGAGAAAATAATATTCGACATATCTTATTATTTAAAAAAATAAAACAAAATTAAATAAATTTTTTATTAAATAAATGTTAATAAAACTATTTAGTGACATTTTTATAATATTATTTTTATTTAAAAAAATATAACTAAATACTTTTAATAATAAATTTAAAATGTTATTTCTTCATTAAAAAAAGTTACTAAAACTTTTTAGTAACATTTTTACCATATTACTTTTTTAATAAAAAATATTACTAAAAAGTTTTAGTAATATTTTCAAAATTTTATCTTTTTATTAAATAAATGTTAAAAAATATTTAGTGACATTTTTTTAAATGTTTCTAATAATAAATGAAATGTTACTATAAATTTTTAGTGATATTTTTGTGATATTATTTTTTTGTTAAAAAATATTATTAAAAAGTTTTAGTAACATTTTTAAAATGTTAACTTTTTATTAGATAAATGTTAAAAAAATATTTAATGACATTTTTATAAATGTTTCAAATGACAAGTAAAAATGTTACTAAAAATTTTTAATAACATAGATAATACCTTATATTTGATAAGATATTACTAAATCATATTAGTAACATTTTATTTGATTTAGTAACCTTTTTTTGTGTTACTAATTATTATATATCTAGTAATGTTAAATGACAATTATATTAGTTAATTGAATTTTTTTTGTAATTATGTCATCTTGTGTTTTCTGCTAAAATTGAGCACTGTAATGTTACTTAATTTTCCTCATTTTTTACTATCTTTCTTTTCATTTTTTTTTCTCTGCTCCTGTAAAAAAAATAAAGAAAATAAAAAAAGTATTTATTTTGTTAGTCATTTGTTGGTTATTGCAAAATATAAAAATTTTCTAATACATCTTCCTTTTTTTAGTTTACCAAAAAGACCACTGTCAACAACCCGCCATTGCGATATAAGTGTCAAAATTTAAATTTACTAATTTATCCTTTTTTTAATTTACCAAAAAAAATCCCGACAACAACTCTTCCTTGAAGATTCAAATCCACACCGTTTTAAGCATTTCAGATGCTTTTATAGTTACAGTAATATGATCGTTGCTCTATTTAGAAATTCCAGTTTAATATCGTAAAATTAGTTTGGTAAGACGAAATCATAATTTATGTATTATGTATTGATTATACTTTTAATTCACCTGATATTTCCAGACAAAAAAGTTTAAACATATAAATTGAAGTGTTGGATAATAAATGATATAATAGATCTAATAAATATTACTCAAATATTTTTTTAAACTATTTTAAAAATAGCTTTTAAATATAATTAAATCAATATGAAATTTTTTTAAACTCTAACTTATCATATTTTATCTTATTGTACTTATTAAATGTGATGATTATTGTTATATGAAAGCAGATGATGAGTTCAGGATAGAAAAAAGAAATTACATTTTGTAGTTATTATTTTATTTTCTTAATATAATATATATAATGTTTTGATGTTAACTGTTAAAAAGAGGATGTTACAGTATTTCATCACGTGTCAAAACTAAAAGTAAGAAATGCACTAAAGAATGAGATTTTTAATTATTTATGAGAAATAAAAGGCATTATAATGACTTGTGATAAGTGATTTTGGTTTAGTGGAAGGTTCTATCTGTTTTAAAAACTGCACTTGAGAAAGTGAGAAGAAACATTAGTGGAAGCAATTATAGCAAAAGAATAAGCACGTTTGTTTGATGCCAAAAAGGAATAATATGTGTTAATGGTGAAGCACGATTCCTATTACACCACCAACATCAAACTTGTCTACACTTTTTTGGTCGGAGCACTCTCACATTTTTTCTGTGCTCCAAATAATTGATCCTATTTTCTCACATTTTCTCTTCATGAAAAAAAAAATTATTGTGAATTTATTATTAAATTGGCATTTCTGTGATAGAATTTGGAGGTCTCTGTGAAATATGATGGCCGGTGGCTGCCGGTGGCCGGTGGCCACTCCAAAATGCAAATTTAGCAACAAAGATGCGTTTGGCTTGGCATTTGTGTTTGTTTCTACTTATAAAAGCACTTCAATGATTGCTAAAAAGGAACAAAGTCACACTCTGTTTCTTTCTCATTCATCTCAAATTGGACCCAAAGGTCACACATCAAGTAAAAGTTGTGTTGCTTAAAACATATCATTTAGAACTTCTTTATGTGATATTTCTTATTATTTTAAGTATTTTTATTTTATTTATTTTTTAACAGTCAAACGAGAGAAAAAGTTTCCGACTAATCTGTTTAACTCAACCGGATAAACAAATTAGGAAAATAGAATCAAGGTAGAAAATAAAATTAAATATTAGTGGTTTTATATAGAAGAAATAGGAAAAAATTGAAAAGAACATTTTCTTGATAAATTATTTAGATAATGAAATACTTATTATATTCTTGCTTTATATAATAATATAATAAAAAGTACGAGTAAAATGATATTTTGATTTTAATTTTAAATCTTTTATTCATTCTCTTCCTTTTTTTTTTCTTTCTTTTCCATCAAACAACCAAGAATAATTTCCTTAGTCACCATCTTCATTCCTCTTCTTCACCAAACAAAGAGCAGTTTACTCGGTTTAAAATATGTTTGCATATTAAAAAATCATTTAAAAACTCAATTTATAGAAGGAATATTTAAATTGATTTTGCTTGTATCTGTATTACTCGACAAAAAGTAACATTTCTAGGGTTGAAATTGACAGAAAATTAACTTTGAATCTTTTGTACATGTTCATGTTCCCTTAAATAAGCCATCGATGACGTATACTTGCTCTAAAAATGGAAAATTTAATTAAAAATGCATGTTGGCTAATTCGGCTTCCATTATGAATAAATTTTAAAGAAATTTTATTTCTGTAACAAATTTTATGATGAAGAGAAAGCAGTGAGAAATGTAATAAATTATATATGTTAGAATTATTATATAAACAAAAATCTATGTTCTGAGGTAACGATAAATATCATATTTCAATATACTGAATAAGATCACTATTGTGGAACTTGAGAAAACTCTTTTCTCACGGACTTGAATCAAACTCTAATATCTAATATTGAATGAAGTGTTGTACAATTAAAAAATATTACGATAAGTTAATCTATATTTTTTTCTGTGTTTTAATAGTGATATTCTATTTAATTAAAAGAATCAACTAAGCAACATAAGTACATGTGTCACTCTAGAATTTCATGTAATGTTTATCTATTAATAGAATTAATTGTAAAACTTTACGTCACTTCAAACGCCTATAAAAATTCTTATACACGTACAACGTCTATCCTCACGGTCATACATTTCTATGAAAAATTGTTTGTTTTTTTTTTTTTTTCTACTTTTAACTCTTATCTTTCTTTTATCTATAACATTTTCTTATTTCTATAACTCTTTCTACTATTTATATCTTATTTATCTTTTTGTAATATCTTTTTTTCTTTCTGTTTATTTTTCCATACTATTTTTACGTTAAGAAAAATCATGTTGTAGATCTCATTTTTTATATGATTAATAATATACTAATTTATATGTAAAAATATAATGTTTGAAGACATGTTCTGCTTTGAATTTTAAAACTTTTGTTTATGTTATTATCTGGTCATAATAATGATCTTTTAGATACATTTAATCACAAAAATATATTACTAGTTAAAGATATTTAAAAATATTTTGCCTTAAATTAATCTCACATTTAAAAATTCTTATTTGTTGGTCAAATTCTTTTTAACTGATTGTGTTCAAACCTAATGGTATATTTCCAACCTATAATTGCAAAAATATTCTATCAAAAACATATCAAATAGTTTTTGGAATCCAAACAATATTCAAATAATTAGTAATTATAAACTTAAGAAAAACTTAAATAATATATAAGGTGTTATCAAATAATGATTATATTAAAAAATAAATACTCAAAATGATTAATTAGAAGTAATTATAAACTTAAACCCAACAAATTATTTAAAAGTAATTACGACTAACAGTCATACTTTTTATTATTAATTTGTATATCTCTCTTTCTCTTTATTCCTTTACTTTACATAATATTATCGTTTTTATTAATACAATATAAAAAAAAGTTAAATTACCGATAAAATTTTATCGACGGAATTTTATTCGTCGGTAAATTATCATTATCAACGATTTTATCAACAAATATTATATGCTGCTAAATTTATCGATGGATTTATTGATGAGTTTACTCTAAATCTGTAGGTAATTACCGACAGACTCAAAAATTTGTTGGTAATTACTGACAAACTCAGAAATCCATCGGTAAATTTATATACAATCAATTTATCGACGAATTTTAAATATTTTCGATAGATTTGTCTAGTCAATAATTTTTATTTTTTTAATGATACAAGAGAAAGAATTAAAAAAAAATTAAATAAATATTTTTTTTAAAAAATATTATATTTAAAGTATCTCACAAGACTCGATTCTTATTAATTAAGTTATTATTTTTTAAAATTATTGTCTGAAGTATCATCCATGTTTATAAAAATTTATAAAAAGGTATTCAAATTAAATTCATCCGTTGCTTTTTACCGTGCTTTATACCATTAATAATAAAATAAATTTTAATTTGTTATCAAATTGATATTTAAAATTATATTTTAATTGCAAAATACTTTCACAAAACTGCTGAAAGTGAAATAAATATTTTGTTATCTCAATAAATAAAGATACATAATCTCACATATTTAATCATTAAAATAACCATTTAGTCTTTATAGTTCTAATGGAAGTTGTACTTGCAAAGTCAGTTTAATAAAGTTCATTTTCATGCTGGTAAAATTGGGAAGTAATTGAATAATTTTGATTATGAATAGTGGACGGTGAAAGAGTGAATGAGGAGCACATGTGAAAGGACATGGGGAATCTATGGATGGAATGTTGCATTTTGACTTGTGAATGTCATAAAATAAGCAATATATACACAAATAATAATAACATACTTTAGGGAAATTATTTTAATTAAAATGAGACGGACCATGTGTTTTGGACGGCAATGAGAAGCAAGAGCGTAGCACAGTTTGACTTTGAAGCTAAAGTTTAAGTTAATTTGGCTTTTGATCTGTGAGAATATGAAGCACTTTGTTTTTATCACTTTCACGTCACAAACAGAGCAACATCTGATACCACAAAAGCTCAATCTTTGCACTAAACTCCTTTTTTAGGTTAAATTACCAATTATAGATATTTCTTAGATTCAGAAACCACACAACATAGAGTCCAAATATTTCAAAACTAAATTTTAAGTATGGTTCAATCTAAGAAATTGTCAATACAAAATTCTTTGTTTTTATTTTCATTTCTTTATTTCTTATACTCAATATAAAAATAAGGTGATATTTTATAATGAAATAATAATAATAATAATAATAATAATACTTTTAGTGCCTAAAATCTAGATATATTTGATTTTAATTTTCAAGTTTTTTTTTAAAAAAAAAACATGTTAATCTCCCAAATTTGTTAAAATAGGGCTATAATTGACTTTTTAAAATTATTTGTAGTCCTTCCTTACGAAAATATTTATAGCTTTTTTAAATTTAATGTTCACGGAATAAAATAATATTTATAAGTTTTAGAAATTAAAATATTTATTTCTATTTTGAGGAATGAAAACCAAATTAAATATGAATTTAAAGAATTAAAAATACAATTAAAGTTTTTAAAAAATACCAAATAAAATTATTTTTAATTTTATTACAAGAACTAGGACAAAAGAAACATTTCATGTCTTTATATTTTTTTAGCAAATAAAAAAAGTAATAGTAATTATATAAAAATAAATAAAGACGTCTAGTTACTTTTATTACATGAATAGTTTATATATATATATATATATTAAATTAGAGAATTATTATTATTATTGTTATAATGGATAGAAAGATAATAATAATTTGACATTTTTATAATTTAAAATAAAAGCATGAATCAAAGACATTCAACCAACCACCTATATGCTATTCCTCGTTCGTGCTTTGAGTAGTTTGACAAGTTAAGTCGAAGACCAACCTACAACGTGAATTCTGAGGTCAACTTCATATTCCAAACACAACTTTATCATTTCGCAGTTTCAATTTCGATTCCAACTTTTGCCTCAAACTTTGAATATCCTTGTAAAGACCTTTTCTCTTCGTTCAAGAAAATACGTTCAAAATATTAATAAAATATTTGTAAAATAAACCCCATGTTATTTACTATGACTGGTAAACCCACGTGAAATTTCATCAGTGCTTAAAAACAACATTGCAATGAGTAATCAAATTGTTGAAAGAAGAAGATAAAAGAATGTACCTTTTTTGTTGAGTAAAGAAGTTAATGTTAACCAATGGTTTTAGTGCTTAACTGCCTACTTCAATACAAATCTAGGTTAGGCAAGAGCATCTTCTTACGTGCATTAAAAGAAACATTAAATTGATGAAGTTTGAAGATGATTTGATCTTAGAAAAATCATATATTTTTGCGACTTGCTATTTATAAAAATGATTCACACCGTCACATGATTTTTGTCATTACATGGGTTATTGATTTTCGTCATATATAGTTAATATTTATTACTTTATTCTTTAAAACACACCCTTTACTTTAACTAAACTTATAAAGAGGAGTTATGCAATTTAATTACATAAGATGTTATGGTTCAAATATTAAGTGTCTTTTCCAACATGAAACGTTGTCATATTTACGTAAATTTAGTTTTATCTTAATTTTAATATTTATTAGTTAAGTTTAAGTACTGAATAATTGGTTCAAGAAATAAGAAATATATTATACTAAAAAATAAAATTTATAATCTAAAAATTTAATTATTTTTAAAAGTCTCAAAATTTTGATACTAAAATCATCATTCCCGTCAATTTTATTGAAGTTCTAAACATAATTTCTCATTACCAACATTAACGACAAATCTATCGCCTTAAAAGACGAGTTTCTAATATCCATTGCTAATACTTTATATTTCTCTAATATTTTAACATAAGATGTTCTCTTCTCCACGGTTCACAAGAAAATGGGTATGAAGCTTGGAATTCTTTGTTTCAAATTAAACAATTGAATATCCATTAAAATATGGCACATAGTATTAAAGTAGTATTGTTTATCTTGCAAGTGACTTAAAAAGTTAATAAATTAAAGTGATATGTCTGGACAACTGGAATTAACACGTGTTAAGAATATTTCAATTTGAACCTTATCATTTGTTTACCAACATAAGAAATTAAAAATTATTCACTAAAATTGTAATTAATGGGAATATTATGTGAAATTAGCACGTGGGGAGTTCAAAAAGCCGTGTTGGCTGCTCTGACTTCCTTTTATATGATAGAATAATACAAAGGGTGTGTTCCCAGGTTGCACACAAAGCTATAGGGTTTCGTGTAAAACCAGATCTTGGATTTCTACTCAACTTGGCTTATAATGCTATAAAAATTAATAACGTGTTCATGATTTTCACATCAAATACTTTTTTCTCTTTAAAATTTTCATATTTAATGTCACTATAATAGAGTATTCAATGTTAGTTATGATTCTCTTTGGTTCATTTTAATTTTCAATGCATGAAAATGTTACTGATTATTTCTTAAGATTGCTGTATTGATTTCAAATTTTGTTTATGTTCTGTAATTTGTTTGCTAACTACTATTAAAAGAAAGTTCGAGATTAAATGTCCAAATAGAACGTTGATAAAAAAAAATAGATCCTTTTATAATTGACTAAACCAACGTTGCATTTACATCATAATTAATAAAAATATTAAACTAATAAAAAGTATTGTAAAGTTAAATTTAATTTTTAATATTTTAACGTCAATTTTGTCAGTATAGAATATAAAAATATTAATTAGATACAAGAATTATATATATATATATATATGTATATATATATATATATATGTGTTTGTTTAGTCTATGTTAAGAAATTATTTTTTGTAAAATAAGACAGTGATACAAATGAAAAAAAATATTATAATATTAGTTCAATGAAAAAAATTAAATAAATAACTATTAGGCACATGTTTTCATATATGAGTTATTTTCATGTAATATTTTCCCTTCTTAGAAATATTTTTTCTTCTTTTTTCCAATCCTCGCATTTTCATTTTCTTTTTTCTCGAATCCTAATTTCATTTACGATTTTTATCAGTATCCAAATTTTATGAAATTTTTTTGCAAAAGTTAGATTATTGTGTGTAGCTGAGTATAGGAACGACGTGATGGTGACAAGCAGTTGTTTTGGCGGATCTCGAATTTTTGGAGTAAAGTTGAGAGTGTGTAAAGTATATTGATTTAAAGGTGCGTTTTCTAATTTTATATTATAAAAGTGTTTAGCAATATTGAGGACTCGTTTTAAAGCGAAGTTGTTTGTTATTTGTGGCTAATTTATTAATTTAAATTTATTGTTAAATACAATTTTGAGAAATAATTTTTAAAGTGCTAATTTATTAATTTAAACTTATTGTCAAATACAAATTTGAGAAATCATTTTAAAGTGCTAATGAGAGAGTCCATTCAACATTATAATTTTTTAAGAAATATGGACTCGTGCAAAAATGAATATTCAACAAATTTAAATAGGACACAGTTTGAAGTTAATTACATCTTATTTGAAGATTATTGAATGATAGATGAATTTTTTATTTTAAAATTATTCTTACATGTTAACTCCAATAATAATAAAGAAGTTTCCTCTTTTATACATAAATATTTTTTAAAATAAGTATTTTTTAAAATGATTCAGAAACTATGTAATACAATACATCTCATGATATTTTATATATAATAACAATCTAAATAATCACACTTTAATTAAGTTTATTATTTAATATTTAGGTTAGCGAACCAACATCGTATAACCTTTTACTTCTAAAATGTTATATTTTTATTTAAAATATTTACATTTAGTTAGTTAAAGATACATTTTAAAACATCACGATTGTAGAAAATATAACCATTGAAAGTGTCCATGTTATAAATTAGGTTTATTTTACCTTAACTATTATTAACTATTATTGAAAATCACTGAGCTTTTATTTGGTGGAAGAAGTGAAATGAAAGAAATTTTGAGTAAATTGTGTGTTCTGTGTGGATGATAAAGTTGTTTAGATTAATGAATTGATGATAAAATTTGAAAGGATTTGAGAAAAATATTTATGAAAGTTTAAGAATGATTTGATATATTTTATAATTTTTTTTATTTTTAATTAATATATTTGTAAAATTATTAATTGATCCAACTGTATGTTATGTGACACGATGAATGTTTCGTATTTTTCAATTATATCTTTACAAATTTTTTCATATGATCAATGATCAAATTTCCCAAGTCTTCACCAATCCATCATAAGAAATTAGTTCAACTAAATATACTTAACCTACAAATATTCATCCTTGTCTATAATAAAACCACTCAAATTGATTATTCAACTAAATACAACTTAAAGTATCAATCAACTCACACATCTTCAATCCACACTCTTTTAGGGTATATTTGGATTCGAGCGCAGATTTACTGCAACGAACCAAATACGAAGAAAGTTAAAAGCCAAAAAAATATAATATTATTAAAATACAAAAAATGAGATAAAATGTTTTTTGAAAACTTTATTCGCCAACTATAAAGATTTGCGGATGAGAAAAGATCTTCAAAACATTTTATATTTATTTAAACATTAATATAAAAAAATATAAATTTATATAATAATAAAATAAATATAATCAATTATATAATATAAAATTATTATTATTAATATTAATTTTTAATAAAATTATAAAAATATATATTTTATATTTTAAAATAATAAATAATTAAAAATATATAATAATTAAATCTAAAATAAAATAAAAAATTTAAAATAATTAATAAAATATTTTTATAAATAATTATAATAATATATTAATATATAATCGTTTAAAATTAATTGATTATAAGTATATATCATACATATAATCGATTACGTTCGATCATGCGTATAATCAATTATGTTAAAAAAATAATAAATATTTCATAATATTATTAATAAAATTATTAATAATAATATAAAATATAATTAAAATTTAATAAAAATGAATTTAAATATTTAAACTATTATAAAATAATAATAATAGTTTTTATATTTAATATCAAAATTGTTTTAAAATTTTAATTTTCTATTTAAAAAAAATTAATCTTTTTAATTAATAAATATATTTTATAATAAATTAAATTTATATTAAAGATAATTACTAATTTAATAATTTTTATATATTTTAAAATAATTATTAATTACATTAAATTGATTAATTACATTTATTTTTAATTATAAAAATAAATTTATAATTTTATATATTAAAATATTATTATATTATCACATTATTTATAAACTTTCATAAATTTTTTATTTAAATCTTAACATTTTTCCTTTAATTCAAACAATTAATTTTTTTTTTAAATTATCTTAACTTATCTCTCCAATCCAAACAAATTATTAGTATTCTTACCACCACCTCTACCCTCAAGTAAAAGACATAAATATTAAAATAATAAAATATAAAAATATAAAAATTTGAAAATACTAAAGACTGATCTTTTAATATATTATTTTTATCTAGACCCAAAAAAAAAAATCATTTTATTCCTGATGAGTGAGACAACAAACAATATCTGAAAAGGTTTGTGAGCACTACCATTGGAAAACAACATTTTAGGATTGGACTAGGCACTTCTTTGGAATGCGTAATAATTCAGTTGAAGGAAATTATTGATTTATGTTTACTGTATATGACACTAGAATCTGTAGTAAAATCAGTTCATATTAATTCACAAGTCCAAAATACTATTTTAGGTTAGTAAAGAACATATTAATTAACTTTGATAGTTGTGAAAAAAAAATATGATCACTTTTTATAATTTTTAGAATAATTTTTATTGAACAATATTGTAATTAATGTAGATATACTCTCTTTCTCTTTTTTTTTTATCAGCAAATATACTCTGTTTGTTTCCAATGAAAAATATAAAAATGAAAATAACAAAAATCAGGCACATAATTATTATAAACATGAAAAATAATAGAAATGATGAAGGTTAAACTTTTCGCGTAAAGACAAAAAGATTGGCATAAAAATAAATGAATATGTAATAAATTTAATTGTGTTGTTTTGTTAAGTTTGAGAATTTACAATTTTATGATACATAATATATATATATATATATATATATATATATATATATATATATATATATATATATATATATATATATATATATATATTTTATTTTTTTTTTTTTTTTTTTATATA